>ENA-OUQL01000040-OUQL01000040.1-human-gut-metagenome-genome-assembly--contig:-NODE-40-length-125465-cov-19.2173_pt1 | contig 125465 bp, 88 predicted proteins | sample MGYA00237945_ERZ548829 | MGnify/ENA primary metagenome ERZ548829 (study PRJEB26490, sample SAMN05194708) | human gut metagenome | biome: terrestrial biome; feature: human-associated habitat; material... | reverse complement strand
TAAAGGTGGCAGAAGCGGTGAAATCATCGTTCCACTTCCACACCGGGGCGCCATAGGCATGGCCGGTGGCGGGGATAGCCAGCTTCTCCATCGTCGTCTCGGTCTTGCCCTCGGCATCGCTGAACAGCTTGCCGCAGACGGAGCACTTCCAGTAAGCTTCCACGCCGGCGGTCTCGCAGGTAGCAGGAACCTTCTCCACAGCGGTCAGCTGGTGGCCCACAGGGGGATCGGGCAGATCCGCCAAAGCGGCATCCACGTCGGCCTGAGAGACGTACAGAGTGGTCAGCACGTCCATAGCGGCGTCATAGGCCTTGGTCAGGCAGTTCTGCTCCAGATAGTAGGGGTTCGCCTCGATCTCAGCGTTGATGGCCGCCACACGGCGGGTCAGGGCGTCCTTGTTGGCGACCTCGTAATAGCCGGCACTTCCGCCCGTACCCATGGCATAGCCCCCACCGATGTCGGAGCCGAGGGCCAGCGTGAACTGCACACGCACCACGTCGCCCTCGGACAGATAGGAATCGGCAAAGCCCACGTTGGGGAATACGTTCTTCAGGCAGTACATCCAGCCGGAGCCGCTGGTGTAGTCGAACTCGCCCAGACTGGTCTCGTCCGTCCGGGTCTGGATATCGAAGCCCTTCTCCTCCAGCTTCTCCCGCAGGGCCTGAGGGATGCTGTCGCCGGTGGGATCAATGCCCGCCAGCGCATCGCCCTGGATGTGGGACAGATAGAAGCCGCTCTCCAGAGAGCCGGTGTTGTCGTAAGTGAAGCCCTTCTCCTCCAACAGACGGGCCAGCGCCTGAGCGGCGTTCTCGCCCTCGATGATGTCCACATAGCAGGGCTCGATGATGTAGCCGCCGCCCAGAGACAGGGCCTCCACGGTGAACACAGCCTTGCCCACCACATCACCGGGCTCGGCCTTCACATAGGTGATGGTATAGGTCAGAGAGGACTTGTGGGCCTTGACCACGACGGTGTTGATGCCCTCCTTGGTAAAGTGCAGGGTATAGCTGGTCTTGGTGTCATCGTCCCAGTTGACGGACACCGGATCGCCGTTGAGGAGCACCGTTACCTCATTGGCGGGCAGCTTCTTGCCGTCGCCGTCCTTGGCAAAGACGTCGAAGGTCATGCGGGAGTTGCGCTGGGTGATGCCATCCTCCAGCGTGGTCTCCAGCGTGACGATATCCTCACGCACCGTCACCTCAAAGGTGGTGGTGAGCTGACCGAAGGTCACGGTGATAGTCTGCTGCCCCACGGTCTCCAGCAGCGTGGGGGAGAGGGTGTACTGGTCAGAGGTCAGGGCAGAGGTGCCGCGCTTGGTGACAGCCTGCACCACCAGACCGGCGGCTTCCAGCGTGTCGCCCTCGGTATAAACGGTTTTCTTGGGCAGAGTCTTGACCTGAATGGCAGTGACCAGAGGCAGCTCCACATTCACGGCCTGATCCTCACCGCCCACCACCGTCAGTGTACCCTTAGCGGGCAGATAGCCCTCCTTGGTGACTACATAGCTCCACTTGCCGCTGGCCAGCGTGCGGGTGGCGGAGGCAGCGGTGGCGTTGATGGTGACGGTATCGTTGCGGCTGTTGGTCAGCTGGATGGTGCAGCTGTTGACGGCGTTTCCGGAGTCATCCTTCACGGAGAAGGTGACGTCCGCCGTATTGGGCTTGACCACAGGGATAGTGATATCCGGCAGGGCGCCCAGCTTGAAGCTGCTGTAGCTATTGGGAACACTGGTGGAGAGATCGGGCAGGGAATTGCGGTGCGAGCCGATATCCTTGCCGTTGCCGTAGAAGCTGAGAACGCCGTTCGTCAGGACATAGGGCTCATCAGCATCCCAGTCGGCGGGGATCTTTACCTCCACGGTGCGGCAGCTGTCGCCGTCCGCCCGGTCGAAGAGGTGACGCTGGTAGAAATACTTATCGCCGGTGACGGTAGCGCTGCTGCCGGGATCGGTGTAGGAGACGTAGGCGAAGAGGCTATACAGGTTCGCCATGGTGTTGGCGGGGTGATACACGCCGGTGAGCTGCACGGTGACGGTGTCGCCGGGCAGGATATCACGGGTGGGGTCGGTCTTGTTGGTGATGACTACCCCGGCCTTCTTCACGGTGATGACCTGATAGGTGTCGGCGCCATCCTTGCTGATCTTGACGATGTTTTTGCCCTCGGTGAGAGTCAGAGTCACGTCGCCGCCCTTGGTGGTCACGCCGTCGGTGCCGAAGCCGCCGGTGTAGGTCATGGCCGTCTCGGTGAGGGTGGGGCGCAGCAGGGTAACGGTGCTGCCGGCGGCGGGCCGGAAGGTGTACTGGCAGCCGTCATCGCCGGTGTAGTACAGCACGTCTGCCTCGGCATCCAGCTTGTTACCGGCCACCTTCCGGTCACCGTTGTTGATGGTCATGTTGGCATCCGGGCCGTTGGCGGCGTTCTCGCCTACCTCCACCACCACCACACCGGTGTTCTCCGGCCAGATGGCACCAAAGGTCTTGTTCTTGTTGATGTCCCAGCCGCAGTCCGTCACATACATGGCGTCATAGGTCACCAGAACGACGGCCGTACCGGCGCTGTTGGCGGTGATGCGGCCGCTGTCATCCACGCTGACCACATTGGTGCCGTCCACATCCAGTGCCGTGTAGTGGAACGCGGGCTCCAGCGTGGAGCCTCTGCTGCCGGCGGCGTAGCTGTTGGAGATCTGGAACATACGCAGGGGGCGCAGCTGCTTCATGCCGCCCACGGTCAGGGCGACGCTGCCGGTGTAGTCCACGCCGTTGAGGCGGATATCCGCCGCATCACTCTTCTCGTCCCGGAGAATGGCCTTGGGATCGCCGGTCATGGTTTTCGTCAGGTCATATCGGGTGGTGGCGCCGGTGGATTTGAACATACCGGTGGCGGTGACAAGCCCGTCGCCGGTGGCCTGATAGATGTAGCTGCTGCCGGCCTTCAGCCGGAAGGTGTAGACGTCACTGTCATCGCCGGTGAGGTCGGCGCTGGCGGCAACGAGAGCACCCTGCCCATAGGTGGTGGCGGGAATGCTGTGCATGACGACACGGCCGCCCTTGGGCACCACGAAGTCGGTGCTCACGATCTGGGGCAGAGTGACGCTCCATGAAGCAGAGCCCGTCAGCTTCTGGCTGGTGGGCTGGGAGGCCTGATAGCCCTCGGCCGCTCTGGCCTCGGAGGGCTGGACGGACCAGGTGTAGGTACCGGGGGCCATGAGGTAGGGGTAGCCTACATAGCTGGCGAACTTATGGGGCTCGCCGGGGGTCATGACGGTGCCGTCGGCGGCCTTGACCTCGGTGGTGAAGTCATCTGCCGTCCAGTCGATCTCGACGGCGTAGACATAGACCAGATACAGCTCGAAGGTCTGCTCACCGCTGCCTTCGGTGACGGTGAGGGTGCCGGTGCCGATCTGATAGTCAACGCCCCGGACGGTGTCCCGTGCCTCATAGGTATAGGTGCCGGGAGCCGTCAGGAACTCATATACGGCGTAGCTGCCGCTGGTGTCTGCGGGGATGGCCACAGGCTGGCCCGCAGCATCCTTCAGGGTCAGGGTCATGCCGGTGCCCCGGCCCTGGGAGGTGGTGATCTTCACCTGACGCATCCCCTCCGGAACGTTGACCGTCACGGGAGCCACGGCGCTGGTGACACTGGTGGGCTTGTTGCCCGCCACGGTGTTGGTGACCACCACACGGTACCAGAAGCTGCCCGGTGCCTCGGTGGAGGGGGTATAGCTGCTCTGGGTGGCGTCGGTGATGTCCTCAAAGCCGTCGGCGGCGGAGGTGGTGCTCACCTGCCACTGATAGCTCAGGGTGCCGCTGCCGGTGGCCTGCACCGCCAGAGCATTGGCCCTATCGCCGCAGGTGTAGGTGACAGCCACCGTAGACAGATCCGCCGTCAGAACGGGAGCCGGGGCGGCGGGAGAGTCGTCCTTCTCCACGAACTCCAGAATATAGGCGGTGTTGGTGGTGGCATAGTTGCTGGTCTTGACCAGAGACAGATTCCTCTCGTAGCCGCTGGTACGGGTCTCGATGGTATAGGGGGAGGAGGACCCCACCTGATCTGCCGTCCAGTAATCCACGGGAGGCGGCCAATCATTCAGACCGTCCTTCTGCGTGTAGCCGCTGCCGGAGCTGCTGGCCTTATCCAGATAGACGGTGCCGTAGAGCTGGACCGTCTTGGTCCCGGCGGGGACGTAGACCTTATAGTGGGGGAGATCCTCCCACGCAAAGGTCAGATAGTCTACAAATTCGTACTCCAGCGCATCGCTGCTGCCCACCAGAGTGATCTTCTCGGGCTTTGCATTGGCGGCGGCCCATGCCGAGACCGGCAGGACGCTCACCAGCATCAGCAGGGACAGCATCAGCGCAAGGAGCTTCTTTCCGTGCGACGTGATCTTTGTCTGCATTTCGTTTCTCCTTTTCTCAAATATGTCGTGGTGTCAGTCGGGATCGGCGGCCCTGCGTGCAGGCCGCAGCCCTCACCTCCTCTCCGGTGAGTTTTTCTCGTCTGCCGTACAGTCCCCTTGGGTCCGGGGCGGCTTTTGCGGATGGCACAAAGCAAAAGCGTCCGTGCCGCCGGTTCGGCAGCACGGACGCATAAAAGGGCGTTCTCTTTGTGCAGGCAGTCCCGGTGTAGGCAGGTACCGCAGCGGACGGTCCGGTGTATCTGACTTATCCGTCCCGTCGGACTTGCCGCCGGGAGGGCTTCACAGTGACCCACTCGCAGGGATTTGCACCCTATTCCACCTGTCCCCTCACAGGGACTGGATCGTCTGCTGAGAAAGAAACAGAGTCCAGTTCAATGGCTGGAACGTTATCCTCCTCATCATAACACAAGGGCGACCGTTTTGCAATATCATACCGAAAAATCATTTGCCGGAAAATGCCGGCTATTGCCGGGGAAACCCGAACCCCGCCCGGCAGAAAAAATTCCCCGGACAGTGTCCTGTCCGGGGAATGCTTCGGTGCGATAGACTCGGTTTTACTCGATGGAGATGGTGTAGTAGTACACCGGCTGACCGCCGCTGAGGAGGGAGACCTCCGTCTCCGGGCAGGCCTCGGTGAACAGGGCCTGCGCCGCCTCGGCCTCCTCCTGCGATACGCCCTCGCCGTAGAACAGGGTGACGAAGGCCGCCTCCCGCTCCGCCGCCAGCGCCGCCAGTCGGGTCAGCAGGGAGGTGATGTCCCGCTCCGTGCCGAAGAGCTTGCCGTCCAGCAGGGCCAGATAGTCGCCCTCGTTGATGGCGAAGCCGTCGAAGTCGGAGTTGCGGGCGGCATAGGTGATCTGGGCCGTGGTGACAGCGGCGGCCGCCTCGGTCATGGCCGCAAGAATAGCCTGCGGATCCTCCTCCGCCGTGTCCACGCTCATCATGGCGCTGATGCCCTGAGGGATGCTGTGGGTGGGTACCACGATGACCTGCTTCTCTGTCAGCCCCACGCACTGCTGGGCCGCCATGACGATGTTCTTGTTGTTGGGCAGCACGAACACGATCTCGCTGGGGGTGTGGTTCACCTCCCGCAGAATGGCCTCCGTAGAGGGGTTCATGGTCTGGCCGCCGGATACCACCCGGTCCACGCCCAGATCCCGGAAGGCCGCCGCCAGTCCGTCTCCGGCGCATACCGCCAGAAAGCCGTAGCGCTTCTCGGCGGGGACCTCCGCCTGCTCGGCCTGCTCCAGCTCCGCCTCGATGGCGTCCAGATCGTCGGTGCTCTGGGCCTTGCGGCCCGCTGCCAGATCGGCGGCCTGGGTCCGCATATTCTCGATCTTGGCCAACTCCAGCGTACCGTATCGCTGGGCCGCCGTCAGAGCCTCGCCGGGGGTGTCGGTGTGAACATGGACCTTGAAGGATTCGTCGTCCTCGCCGATGACCAGACTGTCACCGATGCTGTCCAGATAGGCCCGGAAGGGGGCCAGATCCACGTTGGGATCGTTCTTGCGGACGATGAACACGGTGTCGAAGGCGAAGGTGATGTCCTCGTCTCCGATGGCGGCAAAGTCCGCCTTGTTGTGCTCCGGCTCCTCCTCCACCTCCGGCATGGGCTCGCCCCGCAGACTGCTGAGCATCCCCTCCAGAATGATGAGGTAGCCCTTGCCGCCGGCGTCCACCACCCCGGCTTTTTTCAGCACCGGATTCATCTCCGTGGTCTCGGCCAGCGTCTCATAGCCCGTGGCAATGGCCTCCGCCAGCACATATTCGGCGCAGTTCTGCTCCTGCGCCGCCTCCTCAGCTCTGGCCGCCGCCAGACGGGATACCGTCAGCACCGTACCCTCGGCGGGCTTCATCACGGCGCCGTAGGCCGTGGTCACGCCCTCGGACATGGCCGCCGCCAGCTGTACGCCGTCCATCTCCTCCAGCCCCTTGGCGGACTTGGAGAGCCCCCGGAACAGCAGGGACAGGATAACGCCGGAGTTTCCGCGGGCGCCCCGCAGCAGGGCGCTGGCGGTGATCTTGGCGGCCTCGCCCACCGTGGCGGGCTCGCACTTTTTCAGCTCCGCCGCAGCGGTCTGGATGGTAAGGCTCATATTGGTGCCGGTATCGCCGTCCGGCACGGGGAATACGTTCAGGTCGTTGATGGCCTGCTTTTCACGGGTGATACAGGCGGCGCCGAAGGCGACCATCTGCTTGAAGGCGCCGCCGCTGATTTTTTCTGTCATGCTCTTGCTTCTCCTCCTACCGACGTTCATCACACGGTGATGGAGTCCACAAAGACATTCACTTCACGGACCTCCACGCCGGTATTTTTGGTGACCACATATTTGACCTCGCCCATAATGGAGCGGCATACCGTGGCGATATTCACACCGTTCTCCACGATGATGTGCAGCTCGATGGACACCGTGCCGTCCTCGTTATAGGTGACCTTTACGCCCTTGCTCATGGCTTCCCGGCGCAGCAGATGGACCAAGCCGTCCGTCATGCTGCGGTAGGCCATGCCCTTGACGCCGAAGCAGTTGGTAGCGGCGGCGCCGGTGATGCTGGTGAATACGGCGCTGCTGATACTGATCTCGCCCCGCTGGGACTGGACCTTAATCATAGTATTCTTCCTTTCCGTTCAGGATAAAGGGCAGACTGCCCGATGGTACGATTGATACTAATACAGAGCATTATATCGCATTTATCCGCAGATAACAAGGGGAAATTGCAAAAGAGGGCATCATGGCGTACATATTCCGCTTCCTGTGGCGCAAACTATGGGCGTTTCCATTTTATGACGCAGGAGGTAGCGCAAGCTATGGTGAAAGATTTCATCGACACAAATGAGTTCACACGGGAGCAGCTGGTGGATATGATCGAACTGAGCCTTGCCATCAAGCGGGCCATCCGCAGCGGGTACTATCCGCCCCTGATGCAGGACATGACACTGGGCATGATCTTCCAGCAGTCCTCCACCCGTACCCGTGTCTCCTTCGAGACAGCCATGAGCCAGATGGGCGGCCACGCCCAGTATCTGGGGCCGGGAATGATCCAGCTGGGAGGCCACGAGACCATCGGGGACACCGGCAAGGTGCTGTCCCGTCTGGTGGATGTGGTGATGGCCCGTGTCATCGAGCATCGGACCATCGTGGAGCTGGCCCAGTCCTGCACCGTCCCGGTACTCAACGGAATGTCCGACTACAACCACCCCACGCAGGAGATCGGGGATCTGTGTACCATCTTCGAGCATCTGCCCCAGGGCAAGCGCCTGAAGGACGTGAAGGTGGTGTTCGTGGGGGACGGCACGCAGGTCTGCGCCTCTCTGGGCTTCATCACCACCAAGCTGGGGATGCACTTCGTCCACTACGGCCCGGCGGGCCACCAGCTGACGGAGAAGCATCAGACCATTTTAGAGCGCAACTGCCAGCTCTCCGGCGGCAGCTGGCTGGTGACGGATGACCGCTCCGCCGTCCGGGACGCCGATTTCATCTACACCGACGTGTGGTACGGCCTGTACGAAAATGAGATGCCCAAGGAGGAGCGGGTGCAGGTATTCCACGACTATCAGGTGAACCGGGAGCTGATGGCGCTGGGGGCCATCGGCTGCAAGTTCCTCCACTGCCTGCCGGCCACCCGTGGCGAGGACGTGACGGACGAGGTGGCGGACTCCGCCTCCTCCCTGTGCTGGGAGCAGGCCGGCAACCGCCTGACGGCCATGCGGGGCCTGCTGGTCTACTTCACCCGCTGCCGCCCGGAGCACACGGAGCTGGAGATCGCCGCCGCACGGGACACACTGGAGCGGTTTCTGCAGGACCGCATCTACTGCTGACGGCCTATGGAAAACCGCAGAAAATTCCGCTTGGCGGATGTGATCCTGTCCGTCATTTGCGTGGTATTCGTGGCGGAGGCGGCGGCGCCGGTGGCCTCCATCGGCAACAGCCAGTACTTCTGGTGGCTGTTCATGATCGCAGCGTTCCTGCTGCCCTACGGTCTCATCGCCTCGGAGCTGGGGACGGCCTTTCCCGGCGACGGCGGCCTGTACGACTGGATCCAGACCGCCTATCCCGGCACCCACTGGGGCGCACGGGCCTCGTGGTACTACTGGATCAATTTCCCGCTGTGGATGGCGTCTCTGGCGGTGGTATGCCCGGAGCTGCTGGAGGTGATTTTCGGCGGGCGCATCGGCCCGGTGTGGTCGCTGGTGATCCAGCTGGCCTTCATCTGGATCGTCACATGGATCGCCGCCTATCCGGTGTGCGACAGCATCCTGATCCTGAACCTCAGTGCCGCCATCAAGATCCTGCTGGCGCTGACGGTGGGCGTGCTGGGCATCGTGTACGTGTCGAAAAACGGCTTCGTCAACAGCATGGAGGCCCGGACCTTCCTGCCGTCCTTCGATCTGAACAGCCTGTCCTATATCTCCGTCATTCTCTTTAACTTTCTGGGCTTCGAGGTGGTCTGCACCTACGCCGACAATATGCAGGAGCCCCGGCGGCAGATCCCACAGGCCATCGTCACCGGCGGCATCGTCATCGCCGCCATCTACCTGTTCTCCGCCTTCGGCATCGGCGCCGCCGTGCCGGTGCGGGACATCAGCCCGGATTCCGGCCTCGTCGATGCCGTGTCCCTGATGACCGGCGGGGCCGGCGGTACGCTGGTGCGGGTGGTGGCCCTCTTGTTTTTGGTGACGCTCTTCGGCAATATGATCTCATGGTCCATGGGCGTCAACTCCACCGCCGCCTACGCCGCCGACCGGGGCGATATGCCGGCGGTGTTCGCCCGGCGCTGGAAGCGCAACGATATGCCCGTGGGTTCCGCCGTCACCAGCGGCATCGTGGCCTCTGCCGTGTGCCTGCTGGGGGCGGTGATGGAGCGGCTCAGCCCTGACTCGTCCCTGTTCTGGAGCTTCTTCGCCTTGAATCTGGTGATGCTGCTGCTGAGCTATCTGCCGGTGTTCCCGGCGTTTCTGACCCTGCGGCGGAAATTCCCGGACCGGGAGCGCCCCTTCCGGGTGCCGGGCCGCAGCGGCTTTCTGAAGTGGCTGGCCTATGTGCCTATGGCCCTGATCATTCTATCCATCATCTTTACCGCCGTGCCGCTGTCGTGGGATCGGGAGACGCTCACCGGCGTGCTGCCCATCACCGTCGGCTCCGTGCTGAGCGTGCTGCTGGGCGAGGTGCTCATAGCGGCCCGGCGGCCCCAACACTGATTGCAGGAGGACGCATTATATGGCAAAACGTATCATCGGCTCTACTCCCAAGGCGGACGGCTACCGGATGCCTGCGGAATTTGAACCCCAGGACGGGGTGTGGATGCTCTGGCCGGAGCGCAACGACAACTGGCGCAGCGGGGCCAAGCCCGCACAGGAGACCTTCTGTCAGGTGGCCCGTGCCATTGCCCGGTTTGAAAAGGTCACCATGTGCGTCAGCGCCGGACAGTATCAGAATGCACGGGCCCGCCTTCCGGAGGAGATCAGGGTGGTGGAGGTGTCCTCCAACGACGCATGGGTCCGGGACTGCGGCCCCACCTTTCTGGTAAACGGTCGGGGCGGCCTGCGGGCGGTGGACTGGACCTTCAACGCATGGGGCGGCCTGTACGACGGCCTGTACTTCCCGTGGGACAGGGACGATCAGGTAGCGCAGAAGATCTGTGAGATGGCGGACGTGGACTCCTACCGCACCGAGGGCTTCGTGCTGGAGGGCGGCTCCATCCATGTGGACGGCGAGGGTACCGTGCTGACCACGGAGATGTGCCTGCTGTCCCCCGGCCGGAATCCCGATCTGTCCAGGGCGGAGATCGGGGAGAAGCTGTGCCAGTATCTGGGCTGCGAGAAGGTGCTGTGGCTCCGGGATGGCATCGACCCCGACGAGACCAACGGCCATATCGACGATGTGGCCTGCTTCGTGGCGCCGGGGGAGGTGGCCTGTATTTGGACGGAGGACAAGGACAACCCCTTCTATCAGGCGGCGCAGGACGCCTATCGCACCCTGTCTCAGGCCACCGACGCCAAGGGCCGGCGGCTGAAGGTGCATAAGCTGTGCCTGACCCGTGAGCCCTGCCGGCTGGAGGGCGCCGAGACCATCGACGCCGTGGAGGGTACCGTCCCCCGTGAAAACGGCGAGGTGAGTATTGCTTCGTATATGAATTTTCTCATTGTCAACGGCGGTGTGATCCTGCCCCAGTACGGCGACGAGAACGATGCGCTGGCGGTGCGTCAGGTGCAGGAGATGTTCCCGGACCGTGAGGTGGTGGGCGTGCAGACCCGTGAGGTGGCCTTCGGCGGCGGCAATATCCATTGCATCACCCAGCAGCAGCCCCGCCCCTGAGGAGCAAAGCTGAAGCAGGAGAGCAACCGAATCACAACTGAAACAAAGAAATGACCTGCAAAAAGGAACGTGCCATGGCACGTTCCTTTTTGCGTGGGGGGACATGGGGGAAGCTTTTCTCTGCGGTGGATGGCTTTTTCATCTTGTCTCCGACGGGTGCCTTTCTTCCGGCAGGCCCTTTTTCATAAGGAACGTGTCTCCGACGACTTATGTTCCCAGTAGCTTTTCTTTTTTTGCCTCCGGCGGGGTACTTTCTTTCAATAGCGAAAGAAAGTACCCCGCCGGAGGCAAAAAACATTATGTGAAAAAGAAACCCGCCGGAGGCAAAAAGCCCACAAAAAAACAGGCGGGTGATCCTCACCCGCCTGTTTCTCACAAGCTCGCTCAGTTGAACAGCTTGGCAATGGAGATCTCCTGATAGATGCGCTCGATGGCCTCGGCAAACATGGGGGCCACAGACAGATACTTGATCTTGCTGCACCCCTCGCCCATGGACTCCGGAATGGTGTTCAGCAGCGCCAGCTCCTCGATGTTGCTGGCCTCCAGCCGCTCCAGAGCGGGGCCGGACAGCACACCGTGGCTGGCGCAGGCGAACACACGGTTGGCGCCGCCCACCTCCACGATGGCCTTGGCGGCGTTGCAGAGGGAACCGGCGGTATCCACCATGTCGTCAAAGAGGATGCAGTCCTTACCGGCCACGTCGCCGATGACGTTCATCACCTCGCACTGGTTGGCCTTCTGGCGGCGCTTATCCACGATGGCAAGGTTCATATGCAGCTTCTGGGCGAAGGTCCGGGCACGGGCCACGGAACCCACATCCGGGGACACCACCACCATATCCTCGGCCTTGGAGCCGAACTTCTTGGCATAGTAGTCCACGAAAACCGGGTTGCCCAGCAGGTTGTCCACAGGGATATCAAAGAAGCCCTGAATCTGGCTGGCGTGGAGGTCCATGGTCAGCACACGGTCCGCTCCGGCGGCGGTGAGCATATTGGCCACCAGCTTGGCGGAGATGGGATCACGGCTCTTGGCCTTGCGATCCTGACGGGCATAGCCGAAGTAGGGGATCACAGCGGTGACACGGCCGGCGGAGGCCCGCTTGCAGGCGTCGATCATAATGAGCAGCTCCATGAGACTGTCGTTGACGGGCTTGCAGGTGGAGTTGATGAGGAACACATCGCTGCCTCGGACGGACTCGTACAGGGAGACGGAGGCCTCGCCGTCAGCGAACGACTTGACCTCGGCCTCACCCAGCTTGGTGCCGATAAGCTTGCAGATCTCCTCCGCCAGCGCCGGATTGGAGTTGCCGGTGAAGAGCTTGATGTCCTTGCCATGAGAAATCATTGTTTTACACACTCGCTTTCTATCATATTCCAAAAATTTCTCTCTCTTGGTGCAGATATATTGAGACGACTGCCGTCGTAACTCACGTTATTTCTTCCACGTTTTCCGCAGCCGGTCCGCCCAGCCCCGGATGTTGGTCTGGCGCTGACGGGCGATGGCCAGAGCGCCCTCCGGCACGTCGTCGGTAACGGTGGACCCGGCGGCGGTGTAGGCCCGGTCCGCCACGGTGACGGGGGCGATGAGGTTGGTGTTGCAGCCCAGAAACACGTCGTCGCCAATGGTGCAGCGGTGCTTTTTGTGGCCGTCATAGTTGGTGGTGACGGTGCCGCAGCCGAAGTTCACCCGCTGCCCCACGTCGCTGTCGCCCACATAGGTCAGATGGCTGATCTTGGTGCCGTCTCCGATGACGGAGTTCTTCACCTCCACGAAGTCCCCCACCCGGCAGTGGTCACCGATACAGCAGTTGGGCCGGACATAGGTGAAGGGCCCCACGGTGGTGTGGCTGCCGATGGTGCTCTCATTGACCTGCGAGGCATTGATGGTGGTGTCCTTTCCCACGATGCAGTCCCGCACCATGGCGTTGGGGCCGATCTCGCAGCCGGAGCCGATGGCGGTATGGCCCCGGAGGATGGTGCCCGGCAGCAGGGTCACGCCGGGAGCGATGGAGCAGCGGGGATCGATATAGGTGGTGGCGGGGTCTACGACGGTGACGCCCGTCATGCGCCGCAGCAGTAGCTCACGGGCATCCGGCATGGCGGCACTGAGCGCCGCCTCATCCGCCACCGGGCGGAATACCGGCGGCAGCGTCTGCGTCTGCCACAAACTGCGGATGCCGCAGGCTTCCGCCGGGCAGTCCGTCAGAGGGATGCCGCTCCCCAGCCGGGCCTTCAGCGTCCCCACCTCGGCGGCGTATACGCTGCGGCTGTCCTCCGGGCTGTACACCGGCACCACGGGGCCGGGGACCACGATGACCTCACCCTCTGCATCGGCCAGCGCCTCCTGAGCGGAGGCGAACAGCCGGGTGTCGAAGCCCTCCATGACCTCCCGTACCTCATCCTGCCACGCCTCGTCACACACAATAAAAAACCGCTGAGCGCCGCAGACCGTCAACTCCTGTGCCACCCAGGTCAGTACCGGGCAAAACAGGATCGGCCGCAGCATCAGCGGTTTGTCACAGGGGGCGCAGCCGCCCTTCAGATCCAAAAATACCACACTACGATCCATGGGAATCCTCCCCCTCTCTGCATACTGCCTCTATTATAACAGACTTTACAAAGAAATCCAGTATTTTCACATATTTTCCCGGCAATAATTTTTCTCAGGGCAGGAAATCTCTCCCACGGAGGAGAGGGAGCCGCAAAAAGCGACGGTTTTTGCGGTGAAGCGAAGGAAAATTTTATATTTTTAAGAAAAAATATGTGGATTCTGCAAGTTATAGTTGCATTTTTTTGCGGATTGCATTACAATACATGAATCGATGAAACGATGCGCCCGCAGGGGCGGGAAGGGAGGGAGCGGCTCCGTGCTGAATATCGTATTGGTGGAGCCGGAGATCCCCCAGAACTGCGGCAATATCGCCCGCACCTGCGCCGCTACCGGCAGCCGCCTGCACCTGATCCGCCCGCTGGGCTTTGATATCTCCGACCGGGCCGTGAAGCGGGCGGGGTTGGACTATTGGCATCTGGTGCAGGTGCAGGACTACGAGAGCCTGCCGGACCTCTTTGCCCAACACCCGGAGGCGGGGGAGGAACTGTGGCTGGCCACCACCAAGGCCCCGCAGGACTATACGCAGGCCCGCTTCACGCCGGACAGTTGGCTCTTCTTCGGCAAGGAGACGGCGGGGCTGCCGGAGTGGTTCCGCACGGCCCACCGGGAGCGCTGCATCCGTCTGCCCATGCGGCGGGAGGCCCGCAGCCTGAATCTCAGCAACTCCGTGGCCATCCTCACCTACGAGGCCCTGCGCCAAAACGGCTTCCCCGGCCTTACCGGCACGGGGGAGATGGCGGAATAAGTACTATTTTTCATAAAGGAGCCTACCGATATGAACTACAATAAAAAGACCATCATGGATGTAGACGTGGCGGGGAAGAAGATCCTGCTGCGCTGTGACTTCAACGTCCCGCAGGATAAGGCCACCGGTGCCATCACCAGCGACAAGCGCATCGTGGCGGCCCTGCCCACCATCCGGTATCTGCTGGAGCGTGGGGCGGCGGTCATCGCCTGCTCCCATTTAGGCAAGCCCAAGGGCCAGTGGAAGGAGAGCCTGACGCTGGCTCCCGTGGCGGAGCGGCTGAGCCGGCTGCTGGGTCAGGAGGTCATCTTCGCCAAGGACATCGTGGGTGAGGACGCCAAGAGCAAGGCGGCGGCCCTGCAGGGCGGCCAGATCATGCTGCTGGAGAATCTGCGCTTCGATCCCCGTGAGGAGAAGAACGACCCCTCCTTCGCCAAGGAGCTGGCCTCCATGGCGGAGCTGTACGTCTCCGACGCTTTCGGCACGGTCCACCGGGCCCACGCCTCCACCGCCGGTGTGGCGGCCTTCCTGCCCGCCGTCTCCGGCCTGCTGGTGGCCCGTGAACTGGAGGTCATGGGCGGTGCATTGGATGACCCCAAGCGCCCCTTCGTGGCGGTGCTGGGCGGCGCCAAAGTCTCCGACAAGATCAACGTCATCAACAATCTGCTGGATAAGGCTGACACCGTCATCATCGGCGGCGGCATGGCCTATACCTTCGCCAAGGCGCAGGGCGGCTCCATCGGCAAGAGCCTGTGCGAGGAGGATAAGCTGGACTACGCCCGCCAGATGATCGCCAAGGCGCAGGTGAAGGGCGTGAAGCTGCTGCTGCCCACGGACACCGTGGCCGCCACGGAGTTCGCCGCCGATGCCGAGAGCCGTGTGGTCCCCACTGACGCCATCCCCGACGACATGGAGGGTCTGGACATCGGCCCGGAGACGGTGCAGCTGTTCTGCAACGCCGTCCGTGGCGCCGGCACCGTGGTGTGGAACGGCCCCATGGGCGTGTTCGAGTTCGAGAAGTTCGCCGCCGGCACCCGTGCCATGGCGCAGGCGCTGGCCGACAGCGGCGCCGTGACCATCGTTGGCGGCGGTGACAGTGCGGCGGCCGTGGAGCAGATGGGCTTTGCCGACAGGATCACCCACATCTCCACCGGCGGCGGCGCCTCTCTGGAATTTCTGGAGGGCAAGGAGCTGCCGGGCGTGGCGTGCCTGCTGGATAAGTAAACACAGAGCGTTGTGTGTTCTATGATATATAGGGAAAGATCTGTAAGGAAAGAGGAGCAAGAGAAATTATGAATCGCAGATACCGTAAGACCATTATCGCCGGCAACTGGAAGATGAATAAGACTGCCAGCGAGACTAAGAAATTTGCCGAGGAGCTGAAGGCCATCCTGCCCAAGGCCAAGTGGTGCGACGTGGTGGTGTGCGTCCCCGCCGTGAATATCCCCGCCGCCATGAAGGCCTTCAAGGACGTTCGGGTGTCCGTGGGCGCTCAGAACGTATTTTATGAGAAGTCCGGCGCCTACACCGGCGAGGTGTCCGCCGATATGCTGAAGGATCTGGGCGTCAAGTACGTCATCATCGGCCACTCCGAACGGCGGCAGTACTTCGGCGAGACTGACTTCACCGTCAATAAGAAGGTGCTGGCGGCGCTGGAGGCGGGCCTGCATCCCATCATCTGCGTGGGCGAGAGCCTGGAGCAGCGGGAGCTGGGCATCACCATGGAGCTCATCGCTCTGCAGGTGAAGTCCGCTCTGGCCGGCGTACCGGCGGAAAAGGTCCGCAAGTGCGTCATCGCCTATGAGCCCATCTGGGCTATCGGCACCGGCAAGACCGCTACCGCCGAGCAGGCGGCGGAGGTCTGCACCTTCATCCGCACCACCGTGCGCCACCTGTACGGCGCCCGCATCGCCCGCTCCGTCACCGTGCAGTACGGCGGCTCCATGAAACCCGCCAACGCAGCGGAGCTGCTGAGCCAGCCGGATATCGACGGCGGCCTCATCGGCGGGGCCTCCCTGAAAGCGGCGGACTTTGTGGAGATCGTCAACGCCGCCAATCAGGAATAAGCCTGCGGGAGGAACTGCTATGGGTAAAACGCCTACTACTCTCATCATCATGGACGGCTTCGGCCTGACCCAGCCCGGCCCCGGCAACGCCGTCAGTCTGGCCAATACCCCGGTGCTGGACCGCCTGTGGGCGGATTATGCTCACACCACCCTGTCCGCCAGCGGACTGGACGTGGGCCTGCCGGAGGGGCAGATGGGCAACAGTGAGGTAGGCCACACCAACATCGGCGGCGGCCGGGTGGTGTTTCAGGATCTGCCCCGCATCAGCCGTGCCATCGAGGACGGCACGTTCTTTGCCAACGAAGCCTATAACAAGGCGGTGGATGACTGCCTGCAAAAGGGAACCCGGCTGCACCTGTGCGGCCTGCTGTCCGACGGCGGCGTCCACTCCCATATTCAGCATCTGTACGCCCTGCTGGAGCTGGCCCGCCGCAAGGGGCTGGATCGGGTGTATATCCACGCCTTTCTGGACGGACGTGACGTGTCCCCCACCAGCGGCAAGGGCTTTGTGGCGGACTGCGCCGAGACCTGCCGCCGTCTGGGGGTAGGCAAGATCTCCACCGTCATGGGCCGCTACTATGCCATGGACCGGGACAACCGCTGGGAGCGGGTGCAGCTGGCCTATGACGCCATGGTCTACGGCGAGGGCAACCAGAACCCCGACCCGGTGGACGCCGTGGCCCAGTCCTATGTGGCGGGCGTCACCGACGAGTTCATGGAGCCGGTGGTCTGCGACAGCGACGGCACCGTCTCCGATAACGACAGCGTCATTTTCTTCAACTTCCGTCCCGACCGGGCCAGAGAGATCACACGAGCCATCGTGGACCCGGACTTCACCGGCTTTCAGCGGGAGTTTTTCCCCACCACCTACGTCTGCAATACGGAGTACGACGCCTCCATGCCCAACGTGCTGGTGGCGTGGCCCCGTGTGGCGGTGAAGAACGGGCTGGGCGAGTACCTCAGCTCGCTGAGCCTGACCCAGCTGCGGATCGCTGAGACGGAGAAGTATGCCCACGTCACCTTCTTCTTCAACGGCGGTGTCGAGAAGCAGTATCCCGGCGAGGACCGGGTGCTGGTGCCGTCCCCCAAGGTGGCCACCTATGACCTCCAGCCGGAGATGAGCGCCTATGAGGTGTGCGACAAGTGCGTCGAGCGCATCAACTCCGGGGCCTACGACGTGGTGATCCTGAACTTCGCCAACTGCGACATGGTGGGCCATACCGGGGTACTGGAGGCCGCCGTGAAGGCGGTGGAGACGGTGGATACCTGTGTGGGCCGTGTGGTGGAGGCCACCCTGAAAATGGGAGGCATCGCCATGATCACCGCCGACCACGGCAACGCCGAGGTGATGCGCCAGCCCGACGGCAGTCCCATGACCGCCCATACCACCAACCCCGTACCCTTTATCCTCTGCGGCGCCGGCACGGAGCTGCGGACCGGCCGTCTGGCGGATATCGCCCCCACCATTCTGGATGTGATGGGTCTGGCCTGCCCGCCGGAGATGGACGGTAAGAGCCTCATCGTCCGGTGAGAAAAATGCCCTTCCGACGAAAAAATGATTAAAAAAGTCTCTGCCTGTGCATACTGAGGGCAGAGACTTTTTTTGTGTCCCATTTCGGCGTGCCGCACACCGTCAACCATGCGGCTTCCGGCGCTCTGCGCCGGAACGGAAAGGCAGCTATGAGCAGAATCGACCGTTCCAAGTCCCGCTCCGCCGGCGGCAAGGGCTTCTACATAGCCCTTGCTCTCTGCCTTGCGGCAGTGGGAGCCATCGGCTATTTCACCCTGATCCGTCCCGCCAACGTCACCATCGACGACCCCACCCCGCCCACCCGGCAAACCGAGCGCAATGACGCCCAGTGGACGGCCCCGGTGCTCCAGCCGGAGCCCATAGAGGTCCCGGCCGTGGAGGAGGAGCCCGCCCCGGAGCCGGAGGACCTGCTGCCGCAGGTAGTGTCACCGCTGGACGGCACCACCGTCACGGTGTTCAGCACCACGGAACTGATGTATGACGAAACCATGGCGGACTGGCGCACCCACAACGGGCTGGATATCCAAGCCGCCGAGGGTGACGCCGTCAAAACCGCCGCCAGCGGCATGGTGGTGTCGATCAAGAACGACGAGCTCATGGGAACCACCGTGGTCATCGAGCACGCCGGCGGCTACACCACCCAGTATAGCTGCCTGCAGGCCGAACCCCCGGTAACGGAGGGCCAGCAGGTGGCGGCGGGGGATATCATCGGTCTGGTGGGCAGCACCGCTGCCGCCGAGAGCAGCATGGGGCCCCATCTGCACTTCTCCGTGGCCAAGGACGGCGTCATCATTGACCCGTCGGAGTATATCGGCTAAGCCGTGCAGCGCTCCGGGTATCGTCCCCCCACCAACCACGCACCCATAAAAGGCCCCGCTGCGGCATCGCCGCAGCGGGGCCTTTTGCGAGAGCCGCAAAACCTGCCAAAAACGTTTGAAATGTATGGAATATTTGGCTAAAAATTTCAATATTTTTGGCTCATATGTTCAATTTTTATGGAAAACGCACAGAAAATTCGTGTACCATTTTGCCCAAAAGCCGCAGACAGTCCCGCCGCCGGTTTGGTATAATATACCCGGAACAAAAAGAGCCGTCCCGGACGGCGAAAACGCAACAGGGTGAAAGGAAAAGGATTATGGCCATCAAAATTGGTATCAACGGCTTCGGCCGCATCGGCCGTGTGGTGCTGCGGATTCTGGCGGAGGATCCGGAGCAGTACGAGATCTGCGGCATCAACCTCCGCAAGGCGGACGTGGATTACATGGTGTACCTGCTGAAATATGACTCCGTATTCCGCAACTTCAACGGCACGGTGGAGCACGAGGGCGGCGATCTGGTGGTCAACGGCCATAAGATCAAGGTGTTCAGCCAGTCTGACGCCGCCATGATCCCCTGGCATGAGTGCGGTGCCGAGTACATCATCGAGTCCACCGGTGCCAACAACACCACCGAGAAGGCCTCCCGCCACTTCAAGGGCGGCGCCAAAAAGGTGCTGCTGACGGCCCCCGCCAAGGACGAGGTGACGCCCACCTTCGTGTTCGGCGTCAACGACAGCCTGTACCGCCCGGATATGAAGGTAGTCTCCAATGCCAGCTGCACCACCAACTGTCTGGCCCCGCTGGCCAAGGTGGTGCATCAGGAGTTCGGCATCGAGCAGAGCCTCATGTCCACCATCCATGCCTCCACCGCCAAGCAGAAGGCCGTGGACTCCCGTGGCGGCAGCGACTGGCGCACCGGCCGCTCCATCCTCAACAACATCATCCCCACCTCCACCGGCGCCGCCAAGGCCGTGGGCCGGGTCATTCCCTCCCTGAAGGGGAAGATGACCGGCATGGCCTTCCGTGTGCCAACGGCGGACGTGTCCGTGGTGGACCTGACGGCCCGCCTGTCCCGCACCACCACCTATGCCGAGATCTGCTACGCCATCCGCCACGCCTCGGAGACGTACATGAAGGATATCATCGGCTACACCACCGATCAGGTGGTGTCCACCGACCTCATCGGCAATCCCTGCCCCTGCATCTTCGACGAGACTGCCGGCATTATGCTGGATCACGACTTCGTCAAGCTCATCGCCTGGTACGATAACGAGTGGGGTTACAGCAACATGGTGGTTCGTATGCTGCGGCATATGTACGAGCAGGATCAGGCTGCCCAGTAAACTTCTTTTTCACCCAAACCATACAAAACCGGGAGCGGAGCCGTTTCGGCCCCGCTCCCGGCCTTCTGCGCTCCATCGACAGGCAAGGCCCCTCCGTCATTTGGCTGAGGGGCCTTGCCCTATAAGGGGGGAAAAAGAAGGGGATCAGATTCAGAACCGCCGTCTCCGCCGACGGGGCGCCATACCGGTGACGGCTGCGCCGTACCTCCTGACGGTCCCGACGCTCTGTCTCACGGGGAAGCTCCCTTCGGTTTGTAACGATTCCGTGAATCCTGCGGCGGGGCGCTTGCTTTCGCCGGGACCGGGTGCTATACTTTATCTATTATGCAGTGCAGTTCCCAAGGAGGAGCGTTCTATGGTCAAATTCAGCGTGAAAAAGCCCCTGACCGTCTTTGTGGCGGTGCTGGCGGTGTTGGTGCTGGGCGTGGTGGCGTATCTGAAAATGACACCGGACCTGCTGCCCAACATGGATTTCCCCTATGTGGTCATCGTCACCACCGACCCCGGTGCCAGCCCGGAGGCGGTGGAGTCCGCCGTCACCCGCCCCATGGAGCAGTCCATGTCCACGCTGGATCGAATCAAGTCCGTGACCTCCACCTCGCAGGACAGCGTCTCCATGGTGGTGCTGGAGTTTGAGGACGGCGTGAACATGGACACCGTCAGCGTGGACATCCAGCAGAAGATCAACATCCTGCAAGGCTCTTGGGACGACGGCGTCGGCACCCCCTATGTGCTGAAGATCAACCCCTCCATGCTGCCGGTGCAGGTGGCGGCGGTGTCGTACAGCGGCAAGGATGTGACGGAGCTGTCGGATTTTGTGGAAAACACCCTCACGCAGAAGCTGGAGGGCATCTCCGGCGTAGCCAGCGTCACCGTCAGCGGCACGGTGCAGCGGCAGGCCCATATCATCCTCAGTCAGGAGAAGCTGGATGCCCTCACCGCCACGCTGCGGGAGGCTATCGGCAAGACACTGGACGAGACGGCCAGCCAGCTGGAGGGGACCCGCAGCCAGCTGGAGAGCGCCAAGGGGGCCATCCGCTCGACGGAGGAGTCCGCCGTCCGGGAGGCCGCCATGCAGGCCCTGACCGCCGTGCAGCAGTCTCTGACCACCCTCCGCAGCAGCGAGAGCCGGCTGGAGGCGAACCTGAAGGAGCTGGCGGAGATCCAGGCGCTGAAGGTGCAGCTGGATGCCAAAAACGCCGTCTATCAGGCCCGGATGGAGGCCATCCGGCAGGACGATTCCCTGACGGAGGAGGAGAAGGCGGAGCAGTTGGCCGCCATCGAAAACGACCCGGAGTACATCCAGCTGCAGGCGGACCTTGCGGAGCTGGAGCTGCGAATCGCCGCACTGAACACCTCGTGGGAGCAGGCGGCGGAGGACGCCAAGCGGTGGCGGGAGACGCTGGAGCAGCTAAAAGAGCAGATCCGCCGGCTGGAGGATGATTCCGAGGTGGCCTCCATTGCCGACAAGGTAACATCGGGAGTCATCACCATGGCCGATGGCGTCACCCAGCTGCTCTCTGCCAATGTGCAGCTGGACAGCGCCCTGACCCAGCTGGAGCAGGGTCTCCGGACGCTGGAGTCCTCCCGTGCCTCGGCGCTGGAGCAGGCGGACCTCTCCGGGGCTCTGAACATCCAGACCATCACCGCCCTGCTGACGGCTCAGAACTTCTCCATGCCTGCCGGGTATCTGCAGGAGGACGGCGTGAACTACATGGTCTCCGTGGGCGACAGCATCTCCTCCCGTCAGGAGCTGTCGGACATGGTACTCTTTGATCTGGGTCTGGAGGGCGTGGAGCCGGTGAAGCTCTCCGACGTGGCGGAGATCGTGGTGACGGATAACTCCGATGAGATCTACGCCAAGCTCAACGGCGACAACGGCGTCATCGTCTCCTTCAACAAGCAGTCCGCCTACGCCACGGCGGAGGTGTCCGACAACATTCAGACCCGCTGCGACACGCTGGAGAAAGAGTACGACGGCCTGCACTTCGTGCCGCTGATGGATCAGGGGGACTACATCTATATCATCATTAACTCCATCCTGTCCTCCTTGGGCTGGGGCGCTCTATTTGCGGTGCTGATCCTGTACCTGTTCCTGAAGGACCTGCGGCCCACCCTCATCACCCTCTGCTCCATCCCCGTCAGCGTGATCTTCGCCGTGGTGCTGATGTACTTCTCCGGCGTCACCATCAATATGATCTCCCTGTCGGGTCTGGCGGTGGCAATGGGTATGCTGGTGGATAACTCCGTGGTGGTCATCGAGAATATCTACCGGCTGCGCTCCAAGGGAGCCACCGTCATTCAGGCGGCGGTGTCCGGTGCGGCGCAGGTGGTGGGGGCCATCACCGCCTCCACCCTGACCACGGTGTGCGTGTTCCTGCCCATTGTGTTCGTGGAGGGAATCACCAAGCAGCTGTTCACCGATCTGGCCTTGACCATGACGTATTCTCTCCTGGCCAGCCTCATCGTGGCCCTGACACTGGTGCCGGCCATGGCCTCCGGGATGCTGAAAAAGGAAAAGGCCGTGAAGGCCGGCCTGCTGGAGCGGGTCTATCCCGCCTACCGCAGGGCGGTGGGCTGGTCGCTGGGCCATAAGGCCGTGGTACTGCTGCTGGCGGTGGTGCTGCTGGCTGGCTCTGCGTGGGGTGCCGTCAGTCGGGGCTTCGTGTTCATGCCCCAGATCGATATGAATAACGTCAGCCTCACCGTCACCATGCCGGAGGGCATCAGCCGGGAGGAGGCGGTGGCACTGGCGGACGAGGTGGTGCGCCGGGCCGGTACGGTGGAAAATGTGGATGCCGTGGGTGCCATGATGTCCTCCGGCAGCGGCATGGATATGAGCAGCATGATGGGCGGCTCCGGCGGTGCCTATGACGTCACCGCCTACGTCACCATGCCGGAGGGGGCCTCCGGCGCCAAGGCAGGCAAGGCCATCGAGGAGCTGTGCGCCGACCTGCCCTGTCAGGTGACGGCCTCCGGCTCCATGGACAGTATGTCCACCTATCTGGCGGGCAGCGGAGTCTCTCTGAAGGTCTACGGCGATGACATGGAGGACCTCCAGTCCTCTGCCAAGGCGCTGGCGGCGACCCTGAAAACCGTGGAGGGTACCGGCGAGGTGTCCGACGGTCTGGAGGAGGCCACCACGGCCCTCCACATCTCCGTGGACCGCAACGCCGCCATGGAAAAGGGCGTCACCGTGGCGCAGGTGTATATGGCGGTGGCCTCTGCCCTGACCAACACCTCCGCCTCCTCCGGCCTGACGCTGGATGGGCTGGAGATGGAGGTTTCCGTCCAGTCCCCAGAGGAGAGCCGCATGACCCGTGAAAAGCTCATGGATCTGGAGATCACCCCGTCCAGTGGTACGGATCTGGACAGTATGAGTCACATAAGTGGTATGAGCGGCAGCACCTCCTCCATGGGCGGAATGTCTGCGCTGGTGGGCGGCAGCACGTCCTCCGGCGGCAGCGCCCTGACGGAGGCTGCCGGTCAGGAAGGGTCCGGCTTCCGTCTGGGCGACGTGGCCACCATTGAGGAGACCGTCAGCCTCGGCAGCATCCAGCGGGAGCAGCAGCGCCGCTGCGTTACCGTCACGGCGGAGGTAGCCGAGGGCTACAACGTCACCAAGGTCACTGCCGCCTCTCAGACGGCGGTGGCCGGGGTAGACCTGCCGCAGGGCATCACTGCCCAGTTCAGCGGCGAGAACGAGGCCATCATGGATGCCATGGGCCAGCTGCTGCTGATGCTGGGGCTGGGCGTGCTGCTGGTGTATCTGGTGATGGTGGCGCAGTTCCAGTCGCTGCGCTCCCCGCTGATCGTCATGTTCACCATCCCGCTGGCCTTCACCGGCGGCTTTCTGGCCCTGCTGATCTCCGGCATCGAGCTGAGCGTGGTGTCCCTCATCGGCTTTGTGATGCTGGTGGGCGTCATCGTCAACAACGGCATCGTGCTGGTGGACTACATCAACCAGCTGCGCCTGTCGGGGATGGAGCGGCGGGAGGCCATTGTGGAGGCCGGTGTCACCCGTCTGCGGCCCATTCTCATGACGTCCATGACCACCATTCTGGGCCTTGTGGTCATGGCCTTCGGCGGCGACGCCGGTACGGCTCTGATGCAGCCGGTGGCGCTGGTGTGCATCGGCGGTCTGCTGTACGCCACCCTCATGACGCTGCTGGTGGTGCCGTGTATGTATGACCTCTTCAGCCGCCGGGAGCTGCGGAAGGTGGAGGAGACGGACCTGCAGACGCTGGATATCTGATGAGATAGAGGACTCTTCGGAGACTTTCTCTGATAGGCAAATAGACAAAAAGCAGGCACATGGCCATCCGGCCATGTGCCTGCTTTTTGTCAGGATCCTGTATGGGACCGGCGCAGATGCTCCACCAGCGCATATACGATGCGGACATCTGCCTCCGTCAATCCGGCGATGCTGATGGCGGCGGGGCTGATCGCGGTGTTTTATTTTGCGCTGCGGCTCAGCGACAAGCGCAAAAACGGCTGAGCGGGACAGGGTTTTGCTCTGCATGGGAGATGGTCAAGGGATTTGACGCAGGATAGGCAGATCTCTGCCCGGCAAAGCCATGCTTGCCCTCGTCCATCTATGGTATTCTGAACAGAAAAACAGGGAGACGGCCCGGATGGGCCGTCTCCCTGTTTTTGATCCGCAGCAGCATGGCAGCGAGGAGGCTGCCGCCATTATGCGGTGCGGTGGCTGTTTCTCCGCCGGAGCACCAGCAGCAGGAGCGCCAGACCGGCGCAGGCTGCCAGCACGATCACCCACAGCGCCAAGGGTGCTTCGTCCCCGGTGGGGGCGGCGGGCAGCTGCTCGGTAACGGTGTCTGCCTGCTGAAGCTCACGGCTGGCCTGAGCGTCGGCAAAGTACTTGCCGCAGGCGGCGCAGTACCAGTACTCGATGTTGCCGGGGGCCTCCGTGGTGGCGGCCTTGGCCTCCACATAGCGCAGATCGGCGTGACGATGGGCGTTCACGTCGCCGTAGGCCTCGCCGCAGACCTCACACACGGCCCGGTCCACGCAAGTGGCCTCGCCGCCGGTGCAGCTCTCGGTTTCCGGAGCGCCGCAGCCGGAGATGGTGCAGGTGCGGGTGTGGGTGTCGTCGCCGTTGGAGCTCCAGTCGCCCCAGGTATGACCGTCGTTGACGGTGATCTCCAGCCGGGATTCGTTGCCGGCGGGATCGGTGGCCGTCACCAGCTGCGTCCCCTCGGCGGGCCGGAGCACCAGACGGCCCTCCGTCAACTCCACGGGAGTGCCGTTTACGGTGACGGTGACGGGGTATGCGTCGGTGATGGTCAGGGTCACTGCGGCGCAGTACACGCCGCCGTTTTCAGCCCCGGTGATGGCGGGGGCCGTGGCGTCCAGCACCATGCCGTCGGAGCGGAGGCAGGTGACGTTGCCCGCCCGGTCGGTGATGCGGGCATAGACCACATACTGGCCGTCCGGAGCCAGCGCCAGCGCCTTTTCATAGGGCAGGAAGGTCTCCTGCTCCAGCGCCGGGATGTCCAGATCCTCGGCGCTCAGCAGATACTCCGTGGCCGCCACGCCGCTGGTCTCGTCGGCAGAGGTGATGACCACAGTCTGCTCCTCCCGATAGAAGAGGTCGAAGGTGATCCTGGACAGGAAGGACTGCCAGACCGTCCGCTCGTCCACCCGGATCTCGCCGGTGGGCTGGGTGCGGTCGATGCGGTACTGCTCCGTCACCTGAAGGGAGATGGCGCCGGTGGCCAGATCCTTCACATAGAAGGTCAGCCGGCCCTCCGCCGTCTCGTCGGCGGCCCGCAGGGTCTGCTGCCACGCGCCGTCGGCGGTGTCCGTCAGGGACAGGAGATAGCCCTCCGCCGCCGTCACCACGAAGTCGTGGTTGATCCAGTCGTTGGAGTTGACGGCATACTCGCCGCCGGTGAGGGCGTAGGGGAGGATGGAGGCAGTAATGCCGGTGGGCTGGGTCAGGGCATAGTTCCCGGCGTCAGCGCCGGTGAGGGAGAACTCGGTGAAACGAATGGCGATGTCCTCTGCCGTCCGGATGGAGGTGAAGGAGGGAGTCCCCTTCACCAGCGCCACATGGTCGCCGGACACGGCGTTGCCCAGAGTGGGCTCACCGTCGTACTCCGCCCGATCCGTGCCGTCGTAGCGCTTATCCTGAATGTGCAGGTCCTCCACCGTTACCGGCCGGACGGTGATGTCCGCCGTGGTGCCGGCAGGCTGGGAAGCCAAGGTGTAGTTTTCGGCGGCGTCGCCCTCCAGCGAGAAGCCGGAGAAGGAGACGGTCTTGCCGGTGCCGACGTTCTTGCCGTCGTAGGCGGCAGAGCCGGTGACGATGCGGAGGTCATTGCCGTCGAAGTTGGCGCTGAGGGTGCCGCCCGTCACGATGGTGGCGTCGGTGGTGCCGTCATAGGTCTTGGAGGGCTCCACGGTGACGCCGTCGATGGTGACACCCTTGGCGGTGATGCGGAAGTTCCGCTGGGCGCTGGCGGAGGCGTAATCATCGTCGGCCGCCGCCGTGACCCGGACGGTGTAGCTGCCCACAGCCTTGGGGGCCTGCGTGGTGAACTCGCCGCCCTGCGCCCGGTATTCCACCGTGAGAGCGCCGGTTCCGAGAGAGGTGACGGTGGGGGTCTCCACCGGCTGGCCGTTGTAGTCACGGCTCACGTCATCCAGAATGGCGACGCTGCCTTCGGCCTTCTGGACGGACAGGGCCACGGAGGTCATGGCCGGTGCCTCGCTGGCCTCGTAACGGTCGTTGTAGGCCACGCCCAAGGGGGCGTAGGTGACGTACAGGGTGTAGTCCCCGGCGGCCAGCGCCTGCAGCGTGGCGGCAGGCAGGGTCACGGTGCCGTCCTCGGCGGCGGTGAAGCCCGCCAGAGGCGTGCCGTCCGCCAGCTGCACGCCGGTGACGGTGTTGCCGTTGAGGGCGACGTGGAAGGAGACATCCTGTCCGCTGCGCTTAACATAGGCGATCTGCCGGGTATCCGCCTGAGCGTCGGTGTAGACCACCACGCCGTCGGAGTTCAGAACGGTGATGTTCCCGGCCCGGTCCGTGACCCGCAGATACGCATAGCCCTTCTGGCCGGGCTGGATGGAGAAGCTGCCGCTGCCGTCGGTGAGGGACAGGTCCGTCCAGCTGCCGGTGATGGCGTCCTGACTGGCAAATACGGTGTCAGACAGCATCCATGCCGCCGTGTCCACGCCGCTGCCCAAGTCGGAGACCGTTACCGTCACGGTCTGGGTGCTCTTGAAGAACAGACCGAAGGTGACGGTGTTCAGGAACTGGCGGAAGGGATTCCCGGCGATGGTCAGCTCCGCCTCCGGCGGGGTGATATCCGCCACGCCGGTGACGGTGATGGTCAGGTCGCCCTCCACGCTGGGGATCAGGCACTCGTCGAAGTCCACATCGCCCATGCCGCTGGGGGTCTGGCCGTTGACCAGCAGGGAGTAATCCGGCAGCTTGGAGTAGCCGGGGGCGATATCCACCCGGAACCGGTAATCCTGCCCGTGGCGGACGGTGGTCTCGCCGGTGAAGGTGAAGCCTGTGCCGGTGGGCGGTGTCACGGTATAGATCCGATACACCGACACCGTGACAGTGGTGCGGTTGCCGGCCACGTCCTCGGCCACGATCTCGTGGGAGACGTTGTCGGCGGGGAGGGTGTACAGGCTGCCCTCGGCGGTGGCGGGCTGGCCGTCCACCGTGACGGTGAAGTCATGGGCGTCGGTGACGGTGAAGGTCACATCGCCGTAATAGGTCTCACCGTCGGTGATGCCGGTGATGACCGGGGCGTCGGCGTCCTCATCTGCCACATGGCCGCAGCCGCACAGCAGCTTCTGGTTCAGCCAGACGTACTGGTGCTGGGCATGGGGAACCACGTCCACGCCGCCGACGATGGGGACATAGCCGTTGATGATGCCGCCGTCGGAATAGGCGTAGCCCTCCGCCAGAAGGGCGGCGCAGAGGCTGCCGTCGAGCTGCGTGATCTTGTCGAAGTGGCCGCCGGTGAGAGCGCCGCCTCCGCCGGACTTGACGTTGACGTTGCCGAAGGTGCCGGCGCTGGCGACCAGCTTGCCGCCATGGTTGATGGTGACATCACCGGTGAAGGTACCGCCGGTGACGGTGACGGTGTCGGAGATGGTGACGGCGCCGAGGAAGCTGCCGCCGGAGACGGAGGAGCCGTCCCGCAGAGCCACGGCACCGTAGAAGGTGCCGCCTTCGATGCGGTTGGGCCCGAAGATGCTGGCGGAGTTGGTGTAGCTGCCGCCGGAGAGGGTGACGGTGGCATCCTTGGCCAGCGTCACCTTGCCGCCCAGCATCACGCCCTGCGCCGCCGTCAGCGTGAAGGAGCCGCTATTGACGGAGATGGGATCGGTGCTGCTGCGGAGGATCGTGAGGGTGCAGCCACGGTAGGCATCGGTCCGGGCCAACGCCAGAGCCTCCGACAGGGACAGGTAGTAGCCGGTGGAGCCGTTCAGCTCCACGGAGGCGGCTACCTCCGCACGGCACTGGATGCACCGATTGTCGGCATCCACGCCGGGGTGGTCACAGACCAGCTCCCGTACTGTCAGAACGTCGGTGCGGACGGAATAGCCCTTGTAGGAGAAGATGCCGTAGTACTGGGCCGGTCCGTCGATGAAGGCGTAGAGGGTGAAGGGGTTCTGCCAGACCAATGCACTGCCGTAGCTCTTGATCCGGTCGGGATCGCCCACCTGATACCACTGGAACTCGATGGTGGGTCTACTCTCGGGGATGTGGAAGGTGACCTCCGTGACGAACTCCGGCCGGTAGCCGACGGGGGTGGTGGGATAGAGGTCCGTGTCCACAGGGTAACGGGTGATGGTGAAGGGAGGTGTGGTGACGGTGACGTCCTCCAGATAGCGGAGATTTTCCTCCATGACCACGTCACCGGTATTGGCGTAGGTGCCGTCGGCCTTCTGGAAGGTATAGCCCTCCGCCGGGAAGGACAGAGGCGTGCGGGAGGTATCCTCGCCGCTGTAAGCGATGCGGGCGAAGGTGCCGCCGGTGACGGACAGATCAGCGCTGTCGGAGGCCAGATACACCCGGTTGAACTGGCCGCCGGTGATGGCGACATGGCCGCCCAGCACCAAAATGGTGCCGTCCCGCCACAGCTTACCGCCACCCTGACTGTCGCAGATGGTAAAGCTGCCATCGATCATCAGATCGTTGGAGCCGGAGAGGGTCTTGCCGTTGAGATCCAGCGTATAGGTGCCGGTGGGGAGGCCCATGCTGCTCCAGGGGGCATCCCTCAGCAGGGTGATGGCGGAGCCCTCCAGCGTTGCGGCATACTGGGCAGCGTCCTCAAAGTCGGCGAAGTAGCGGAGGGTATCATCCTTAGCCACCTTGGCCACCATCTTGGTGTCGCAGATGCGGCAGGTGATGCCGTCGATCTCATCGTGGGGGCAGGAGGCCACGGCGACATTTTCCAGCGTGGGCGTGATGTCACTGCGGCGGATCAGCTGGCCGTCCGCCTGCTGATAGGCAGTGTGGAAGGCCAGAGCCGCACGGGGATATGCGGCATCCTCCGACGTAATGCGGGCGAAGGTGCCGCCGAAGAGGGTCACGTTGTAGTCCTGAAGGTCCAGCGTGTTTTCAAAGCAGCCGGCCTCCACCGTCAGGCGGCCGCCCTTTACCGTCAGTGCCTGACCGGTGATCTTGCCGGAGCTGGTGCTGTCACGGATGGTGAGGCTGCCGGAGCTCTGCTCCAGCGTCATGGGAGCCGACAGGGTCAGGGTGTGGCCCTCCAGCGCCAGCACGGCTCTTATGCCGTCCAGAGAGAAGGCATCGGCAGGCAGAGAGACATTGGTCAGCATGACCACTGCCGTGAAACGGGCGCCGTCCTCGGCGGCATCGGCGGAGGTCAGCGCATCCTCCAGATGCGGGAAGAAGGCGTCGTTCCACCGGGCCTCTGCCTGAAGGCCGCAGTGACTGCACAGGCCGGTATCGTCAAAGCTGTGACCGGCGTACCACTGGAAGTGAACGGTGGTGCCGTTGCCGGCCTCGTCGGTGACGGTCAGGGTCTGCTGTCCCTCCTGAGAGCCGGAGACGGCGCTGAGGCGGAGGACATACCAGCCATCCTCGGCGGCGTAGGTCATCTCCGTGCCGTTGAGGGTGACGCTCTTGAGATGGTCATCCCGGAAGGCGATGCGGAGACCGTCCTCACAGTAAATTTGGTTCTCGGCCACATCGGAGGAGATCTCCGGGGCGGTGGCGTCCACCGTCAGGTCAGCGGTGCTGAGGTAGGTGACATTGCCCGCCCAGTCGGTGATCCTGGCATAGACGATGCTGGTCTGATCGTCCGGCAGGGCCACGGCCTTGCCGGGATAGGACTGGAACTGATCGGCAAGATCGCCCATCTTGTCGGAGGTATAGCGCTGATCCGTCACCAGATACTCCACCGTCACGGGGTAGAGTTCGGGGTCATAGCCGGCGTGGTCAACGCTGTCATCGGCAGCCTCGATGGTGAACCGGGCGCCGGTGGGGAAGAACAGGCCGAAGGTGACGGTGTTCAGGAAGTCCTGCCACCAGTTGTTTTCATCGATGATGATCTTGCCGGTGGGCGTGCGCAGGTCCTTGAGGGGAGTGCCGTAGGAGACGCCGCACAGGGAGCAGACCGGCAGCGTAAAGTAGCTGTCCGGCATCTGGCCGTCGTGGGGGCAGGCATAGCCGCAGCCACAGTAGCCCGGCCGTCCGCTGCGGACGTTGTGGGTGTGGGCCACCACCTGCACCTCGCCGCTGAGCGTATAGGTGCCGGAGAGGCGGCTGAAGGAGGGCTCGGTACCCAGATCCACCGGCGTGCCGTCGGCGTGGGCCAGCGCATAGCCCTCCTTCAGAATGGCCAGAAGGGTGGCGGCGTTGGCCTCCGTCTCGTGGATGGAGTAGGACAGGCCGTTGTGGAAGGTGCCTCCGGCGATGGAGACGTGGGGCGTCTCCGTCGGAGCAGAGGCGTAGGTGCCGGCAACCCGGCCGGTGAACTCGCCGCTCTCGATGGTGAGACGGGCGCCGTCGGGGGCATAGACGGAGGCGCTGGTGTCGCCGTTGGGGGGCGTGGCCCCGATGGCGGTGACATTGGCCAGCGTCACATGGGTGTCGGTGCCCAGAAGGGTCAGGGCCTGGGCCTTGCTGTCGTTGCCGGTGTAGAGGTTCTCCAGCGTGCCGTTTTCGATGCGGAGCTGGCCGCCGGTGACGGTGACGACGCCCTCCTTATCGTCGGAGGTCTTGCCCGCTATGGTGTGGTTGTGGAGGTCCAGCGTGAACCGACCGCCGGTGATGGTCACTACCGGGTCGTGGACCAGAGGCGTGCCGTCGTCGATGAGATCTGTCAGCAGCCGCAGGGTGCAGCCCTGATGCTCCTCCGTCTGGGCGGCGGTGAAGGCTTCGCCGGCGGCGGCATAGCGCTGGGTGACGGCACCGTCCGTCAGCAGCACAGCCTCGTATACCCGCTTGCCGCACTTGGTACACAGGCCGGTATCATCGCTGGCGCTGTGGAGGCAGGCGGCTGCGGACAGGGACAGGGCCGCCGTGCCGTCCTTCCGGTATTGCTTGTTGGAGAAGGCGTAGCCATCAGTGAGGGTGTCGGCCTCTGCATCGTAGGCGGAGGAGGCGGTGATCTCCGGCAGGAGGCCGCCGTCTGCCAGAGCGGTGGCGTAAAGGGCCGTGTTCCGGCCGGTGACGTAGAGACTCAGAGGCTGGGCGGCGTCCTCGGTATTGGTCATGGTGAGGGTAGAGCCGGTGCCGAGGATCCGCATCCCGTAGCTGCGGTCATCGTTGGAGACACCGGCTCTGGCGTAGATGGTGCCGCCGCTGAGCTGGGTCTTGGACTTGTTGGAGACCACGCTGAGGGCCGCCAGTGTCCCGGAACTGGCGTTAGGGGTGTCGCCGGTGGTGGCCCGGAGGGTGCCGCCGCTCATGGTCAGCTCATTGCTTCCGCAGAAGCCGTAGGCGCTGTAGTCCAGTTCCCGGTCCGTGCCGTTGGCGGTGCCGATCAGCTCACCGCCGGTGATCTTGGCGGTGCCGGTGCAGTAAAGGCCGTAGGCGTTAAACTGGCCGCCCCAGGTCTGGTAGGACGAGTCGGGGCTGCCGGAGATGCCCTCCAGCTTGCCGCTTTCCATCATGAGACGCTTGAACTCGACGCCCACATTTCTGGAGCTGGTGCAGGACACGCCGCCCTGACCGAAGACGCAGCCGTCGGTGAGAGTGAAGCGGCTGTCGCATCGGACACCCTTGGAATCGCCCTTGACGGAGGTGCCGCCGTAGCCCAGCACCTTGGAGTTCTCTCCGGACACGGTGAGCCAGCTGACGGCATTGAAGCCGACGCTCTCATAGGAGCTGTTGACCTGTCCGCCGGTGGCGGTGACGGTGGCGCCGTTCTTGACGATGATCTCCTCGCCGGCGAACACGCCTTGGCTGCCGTACTGGTCACTCTCGCCGCCCATGGCCGTCAGCTGAGTGCCGTCCAGCTCCAGCGCATTGACGGAGCTGTAATCCACGTACAGGCCGTAGCTGTATCGACTCAGGGCGTGGCCTGCGGCGGCGGTCACCTTGCCCAGTCCCATGGTCCAGGTGTCGCCCCGGCCACTGCCCTGCTTGTCGAAGTACAGACCATAGCTGGCATAGCCGGTGCGGGCGGTGAGCTGGGCCTCCACGGAGCTGCCGTGGGTGGTGAGGCGGCCCCGGAGGCCGACGCTGCTGCCGTCGTCGGCGGAGGCAAAGTCCGGACCGGTGGCCCGGAGGATGCCGTTATCCAGCGTGACATTGGCGCAGATGGCTGCACCCTCGGTACCCTCGTCGGTCTTGAGCACGGCACCGCCGTCGGGGTCGTCATACTCCACCGTCAGCGTGCCGGGGATGAACATATCCAGCGTGGCGCTGCGCCAGCCCCGGCCATAGACCGTCAGGCTGCCGCTGCCCCGCAGCTTCACCTCGCCGCTGCTGTATACGGTGGATCTGCTGCCGCCGGTGAGGGTGCTGGCGGTACCGTCGGCCAGATCGATGGTGGCCCCGTCGGGCAGGATCAGCGCATGGGTGCTGTCGTCGCTGACCGTCAGGGTCAGGCCCGTGAGGGTCAGGGTCTTGGTGCTTTGTGTCCACGACCAGCCGTCGCCGGAGGTATCCTCCGTGATGGCGGTCAGGTCCATGGGAGTGGTCACCGGCGGCGTCTCCTGAGCCAGGACCTCCATCGGCAGCATGGACAGGACCATGACGACCGACAGGATCACCGACAGGAGCTGCTGCACGGTCTTACTGCGCAAGTGCATTCGATCATCTCCTTATCAATTCCATTTGCCTGCCTGCCGGTATCGGCAGGGCATATTACAACATCTATATTCTATCGGGATGCCTCCGCCGCCGCAACGGCTTTGGCACAAACGGTCAAAATTTGACACAAACGGTTGATTTGTGATAAAGAGGGCGATGGACAGACCATCGGAATGCATATAAAAACACGGGGTCTGCGGCAGCGCCGCAGACCCCGTGTCCGGAATGAGAAGGCTTATTCGTAGATTTTGGCGGTCTCCTCGCCTCGCAGCACCCGCAGAGCGCCCTCCGCCAGCGCCAGCAGCTCGCCCTCGCCGGGGTACACCGTCACCGGTGCGATCCAGCTGACGTAGCCCTTCAGGGCGTCCACCGTCTCCTGACCGTGGGCAATGCCGCCGGTAAGGATGATCTGATCCACCTGCCCCTTCATGGCGGCGGCCATAGCACCGATCTCCTTGGCGACCCGGTAGTGGAAGGCGTCGATGACCTCCTGCACCTTGGCGTCGGTGGCGGCCCGGCGCATCAGCTCCTGCATATCCGTGGAGCCGGTGTAGGCCAGCAGACCGCCGTTGCCGGTGATCATGCGGCGAATTTCCTGCTCGGTATACTTGCCGCTGAAGCACAGATCCACCAGTGCGCCGCTGGGCAGCGTCCCGGACCGCTCCGGGGAGAAGGGACCCTCGCCCTCCAGAGCATTGCCGGTGTCCACCACCTCGCCCTTGACGTGAGCACCCACGGACACGCCGCCGCCCATGTGGCAGACGATGAGATTCAGGGACTCATAGGGCTTGCCGATCTCCTTGGCGTAGCGCTTGGCCACGGCCTTCTGGTTCAGGGCGTGGAAAATGCTGCGGCGGGTGATGAGGGGGTGGCCGGAGTAGCGGGCCAGAGGCGCCAGCTCATCCACCACGGGGGGATCCACGATGTAGGAGGGGATGTGCAGCGCCGAGCCGATCTCACGGGCCAGCAGGCCGCCCAGGTTGCTGGCATGGTGGCCGTAGGGACCCTTTTTCAGGGTGTCGATCATGGCATCGGTGGTGAGGTAAGTACCGCCGTGGACAGGCTTGAGAACGCCGCCCCGGCCGCACACGGCGCTGAGGCTCTCCAGCGGGATATGGTGCTCCTCCAGCACCTTCAGGACCAGCCGGCGGCGGAAGGTCTCCTGCTGGGGAATGGTTTCGAACTGGGCCAGCTCCTCGGCAGAGTGGTGCAGGTTCTCCTCAAACAGCATCTTCTCGTCGTCAAACACGCCGATCTTGGTGGACGTGGAGCCGGGATCGATGGTCAGAATTCTGTAAGACATAAGACATACCTCCTGTATGCGTGTATCGTTTGCTCTTTTTTTAACGAATCGATTATAACACCGGTCAAAACCTCCGTAAATGGCATTTTTCACCATTTTGCGACACTTTTTTGCAGGAAATCCTGTTTATTTTTTGCCAGCATTGACAGGCGGGAAGCCGAGCGGCACTTACGCCTGCCCGGAGGAGGTGTCCAGCTGCAGGACCACGGGGCAGTGGTCGCTGCCGTAGACCTCCGTGCGGATGGCGGCGTCCGTCACACGGGGCAGCAGCCGCCGGGACACGATGAAGTAGTCGATGCGCCAACCGGCGTTCTTCTCCCGTGCGTGGAAGCGGTAGCTCCACCAGGAGTAGGTGACCTCCTCCGGGTGCAGGGTGCGGAAGGTGTCGGCAAAGCCGCTTTCCAGCAGCCGGGTCATTTTCGCTCGCTCCTGGTCGGAGAAGCCGGGGTTTTGGCGGTTGGTCTTGGGATTTTTCAGGTCCATCTCCTGATGGGCCACGTTCAGGTCGCCGCAGTACACCACGGGCTTTTTCCCGTCCAGCTCCAGAAGATACGCCCGCAGATCGTCCTCCCACTGCATCCGGTAGGGGAGCCGCTTCAGCCCGTCCTGACTGTTGGGGGTATAGCAGCACACCAGATAGAAGTCCGGGTACTCTGCCGTGATGACCCGTCCCTCGTGGCGGTGGATATCCTCTCCGAAACCGTAGGTGACGGACAGGGGCTCCTCCTTGGTCAGCACCGCCGTGCCGGAGTAGCCTTTTTTATCGGCGGAGTGAAAGTAGCGGTGATAGCCCTCCAGATCGAACACCGCCTGCTCCGGCTGGAGCTTGGTCTCCTGCAGGCAGAGGATGTCCGGGTCCTCGTTTTTCACATATTCCAGAAAGCCCTTGGTCAGGCACGACCGCAGGCCATTGACGTTCCAGCTTACCAGCTTCATAGGGGATTCCTCCTGTTTTCGGCGGGATTTTCTGATATTATACCGTGTTTCCGCGGGAAAAGCAACAAAGCGGTTGACAGACCGGGCGGCATGGGATAAACTGAACGTGTCTATCGTCCCGGCCCGTGGCTCCGTGCGCCGCTGCGGCGCTTTTTCTTTGCCCGGACGGTGGCGGTTCTGTGCCTGTAATTTTAAGCCGTCCTTCCATTCGGGACGGCGGAAAAGGAGATATCCACCCATGGAAAAGAAGAAGTTCTATATCACTACCCCCATTTACTACCCCTCCGACAAGCTCCACATCGGACACACCTACTGCACCGTGGCCACCGATGCCATGGCCCGCTATAAGCGGCTCACCGGCTGCGATGTCATGTTCCTCACCGGCACCGACGAGCACGGCCAGAAGATCGAGGACAAGGCCAAGGCCGCAGGCAAGACCCCCAAGGAGTTTCTGGATGAGATCGTGGAGGGCCCCAGAGGGATCCTCGACCTATGGAAGCTGATGAACATCTCCAACGACCGGTTCATCCGCACCACCGACGACTATCATGTGGCCGCCATCCAGAAGATCTTCCGGAGAATGTATGACAAGGGGGATATCTATAAGGGGACCTACCGGGGCAAGTACTGCAAGCCCTGTGAGAGTTTCTGGACCGAGAGCCAGCTGGTGGACGGCAAATGCCCCGACTGCGGCCGTGAGGTGACGGACGCCGAGGAGGAGGCCTACTTCTTCCGGCTGAGCAAGTACGCCGACCGGGTGCGTCACCTGCTGGAGGACACGGATTTTCTGGAGCCCCGGAGCCGTGTCAATGAGATGGTCAACAACTTCATCAAGCCCGGTCTGGAGGATCTGTGCGTCAGCCGCACCAGCTTCTCCTGGGGCATCCCGGTGGACTTCGACCCCGGCCACGTGGTCTATGTGTGGGTGGATGCTCTGTTCAACTACACCACGGCGCTGGGCTTCCTGAATGACAAGTATGACGATTACGAGAAGTACTGGCCCGCCGATGTCCACTTCGTGGGCAAGGAGATCGTGCGCTTCCACTCCATCATCTGGCCGGCCATGCTCATGAGCATGGAGATGCCCCTGCCCAAGAAGGTCTACGGCCACGGCTGGCTGCTGCTGGACGGCGGCAAGATGTCCAAGTCCAAGGGCAATGTGGTGGATCCCTATCTGCTGGCGGAGAAGTTCGGCGTGGATGCCCTGCGGTTCTTCCTGCTGCGGACCTTCCCCTTCGGCAGCGACGGAAATTTCTCCAACGAGCTGCTGATCCAGACCATCAACATCGATCTGGCTAACGATCTGGGCAATCTGGTGAGCCGCACCACCGCCATGGTGGAGAAGTACTTCGGCGGCACTCTGCCCACGGAGCGGCAGGAGGGCGAGCCGGATACGGAGCTGAGGACCATGGCCTCCACCCTCCGGGATCGCTATGAGGCGGAGATGGAGCGCTTCCAGTTCCAGAATGCGCTGGAGCAGGTGTTCAAGACCATCCAGCGGGCCAACAAGTATATCGACGAGAACGCCCCGTGGGCGCTGGCCAAGGATCCCGCCAACCGGGTGCGGCTGGCTACGGTGATGTATCATCTGCTGGAGACCATCCGCATCTGCGCCACGCTGCTGATGCCCTTTATGCCGGAGAGCGCCGAGAAGATCTTCGATCAGATCGGCGCTTGCCAAGGCTGCCGGACATGGGAGAAGGCCAACGTATGGGGCTCCCTGCGCCCCGACGCCACGGTCCACAAGGGCGAGGCCCTGTTTCCCCGTATCGACGCCGAAAAGGCGCTGGCAGAGCTGGAGGAGCTGGAGGCTCAGCAGCGCAAGGCGGCGCTGCCGGCGCTGGAGGTGGAGCCCTACACGGAGGAGAACGTGGACTTCGACACCTTCTGCAAGTCCGATCTGCGGGCGGTGAAGATCAAGAACTGCGAGCCGGTGAAAAAGAGCGACAAGCTGCTGAAGTTCACGCTGGATGACGGCTCCGGCACGGATCGGGTCATCCTCTCCGGCATCCGGCACTACTATGAGCCGGAGCAGCTCATCGGCAAGACCACCGTGGCCATTCTGAATCTGCCGCCCCGGAAGATGATGGGCATCCCCAGCTGCGGGATGCTGATCTCCGCCGTTCATAAGGAGCGGGGGGAGGAGAAGCTGCACCTGCTGCTACTGGACGACGCTATCCCCGCCGGCGCCAAGCTGTGCTGAGACGCCATATGATATCATAATAAATAACAAACAGGCGGGCGGCCCATCGGGCTACCCGCCTGTTATTTATATGTGCTTGTGCGGGGTATTTTCCGGTCTGCGGCAGCAAAAAAACCGGCCCGAAGAAAAATCGAGTCGGAAGGGGTTGACAAACGCAGACACATTTGGTACAATAAGACGCTTATATTCGGATAGTGGGGCCATATTCCCATCTCATCCGTAAGTGTATGATACCAGCTTTCGGCGGAATTTACAAGCGGGAACGGAAGAAAACGGACAACTGGCCCGTGCGTATCACGACGAAGGCGGCGCCCCGTGGCGGGGGAGAGCCTGTGCCGGAGGGAGGCCGGGACAGGCGGCGTGGATGTGTAAGAGGATGTTAAAAAGCTAAAAGAAAGGCGTGAGTGTTGAAGATGGCCAAGGACAAGTACTATGGCAAGACCCTGCGAAAGAATTTTGCCAGACACGAGGAAGTCATGGCGATGCCCGACCTGCTGGAGATCCAGAAGAAATCCTACAAGTGGTTTCTGGACACCGGCCTGCGGGAGGTGTTTGCGGACGTAGCCTCCATCACGGACTATGCCGGTAATCTGGAGCTGAGCTTTATCGATTACAGCATGGACGAGAAGCCCAAGTATGACGTGGAGGAGTGCAAGGCCCGTGACGCCACGTATGCCGCCCCCATGAAGGTCAGCGTGCGGCTGCGGAACAAGGAGACGGGTGAAATCAAGGAGCAGGAGATCTTCATGGGTGATTTCCCCCTGATGACCCACTCCGGCACCTTTGTCATCAACGGCGCCGAGCGTGTGGTGGTCAGCCAGATCGTCCGCTCCCCCGGCATCTACTACGGCAAGGAGATCGACCTCAAGACCGATCTGCCCCTGCTGACCTCCACCGTCATCCCCTACCGTGGCGCATGGCTGGAGTACGAGACCGACACCAGCGAGGTGTTCTGGGTCCGCATCGATAAAAACCGGAAGCTGCCCATCACCTGCCTGATCCGTGCGCTGGGCCTCAAGACGGACAGCGAGATCATGGACCGCTTCGGTGACGATCCCCGCATCGTGGCGACCATGGAGAAGGACGCCTGCAAGACGTATGAGGACGCCATGCTGGAGATCTACCGCAAGCTGCGTCCCGGCGAGCCCCCCACGCTGGACTCCGCCGAGACCCTGATGCAGAACCTGTTCTTCGATCCCCGGCGGTACGATCTGAGCATCGTGGGCCGGTATAAGTTCAATAAGAAGCTGACCCTGTGGACGCTGGCCAAGGGCCAGCAGCTGGCTATGCCTGTGGCCGACCCCGCCACCGGCGAGATCCTCTTCGACGAGGGTCACGTCCTCACCGGCGCAGAGTGCCGGGAGCTGGATGCCATCGGCGTGGCGGAGGTCTCCGTGAAGCTGGACAGCGGCGATGTGATTCGGGTGTTCACCAACCGGATGTGCGACATGAGCCGCTACGTGGATTTCGATCCCAAGGAGTGCTGCGGCATCAAGGAGCGGGTGCGCTTCGACGTGCTGCAGGAGCTGCTGGGCCAGTACAGCGGCGAGGAGTTGATGGAGCAGTGCAGGCTCCACGCCGACGATCTGGTGCCCAAGCACATCATCGTGGACGACATTCTGGCCTCCATCAACTATATGAACGCTCTGGCCCACGGACTGGTCAACAAGGATGATATCGACCATCTGGGCAACCGCCGCCTGCGCTGCGTGGGCGAGCTGCTGCAAAACCAGTTCCGCATCGGCTTTAGCCGCATGGAGCGTGTCATCCGGGAGCGCATGACCATTCAGGATCTGGATATCGTCACGCCCCAGAGCCTCATCAACATCCGGCCCGTTACGGCGGCCATCAAGGAGTTCTTCGGCTCCAGCCCCCTGAGCCAGTTCATGGATCAGACCAACCCGCTGGCGGAGCTGACCCACAAGCGGCGTCTGTCCGCTCTGGGACCCGGCGGTCTGTCCCGCGAGCGTGCCAACATGGAGGTCCGTGACGTGCATTACAGCCACTATGGCCGTATGTGCCCCATCGAGACGCCTGAAGGCCCCAACATCGGCCTGATCTCCTATCTGGCCACCTATGCACGGGTCAACGAGTACGGCTTCATCGAGGCCCCCTTCCGCCGGGTGGAGCATCCCTCCGGCCGTGTCACCGACGAGATCACCTATATGACCGCCGACGTGGAGGATCAGTACATCGTCTGCCAGGCCGCCGAGCCGGTGGACGAGAACGGCTGCCTCATCGGGCCCCGTATCACCTGCCGCCATCAGGACGAGACCATTCAGGTGGAGCCGGAGTACGTGGACTATATGGACATCTCCCCCCGTATGATGGTGTCCATCGCTACGGCCATGATCCCCTTCCTGCCCAACGACGACGCCAACCGTGCGCTGATGGGCGCCAATATGCAGCGGCAGGCCGTGCCTCTGCTGCGGCCGGAGGCCCCCATCGTGGGCACCGGTATGGAGCATAAGATCTGCCTGGACTCCGCCGTAGCGGTGCTGGCCGAGGGCGACGGTATCGTCACCAAGGTGGACGCCACCAACGTGTCCGTCAAGTATGACGCCGGCGAGACCAAGGACTATAAGCTCATCAAGTTCCTGCGCTCCAACCACGGCACCTGCATCAACCAGAAGCCCATCGTTTCCGTGGGCGAGCGGGTCCACGGCGGCGACGATCCCACGGTGCTGGCCGACGGCCCTGCCACGCAGGAGGGCGAGATCGCTCTGGGCCGCAATATCCTGGTGGGCTTCATGACGTGGGAAGGCTACAACTACGAGGACGCCGTGCTGCTCAACGAGCGGCTGGTGAAGGAGGATGTGTATACCTCCATCCATATCGAGGAATATGAGATCGACGCCCGTGACACCAAGCTGGGGCCTGAGGAGATCACCCGTGACATCCCCAACGTGGGCGAGGACGCCCTGAAGGATCTGGACGAGCGGGGCATCATCCGGGTGGGCGCCGAGGTCCACGCCGGGGACATTCTGGTGGGCAAGGTCACTCCCAAGGGCGAGACTGACCTCACCGCCGAGGAGCGCCTGCTGCGGGCCATCTTCGGTGAGAAGGCCCGTGAGGTCCGTGATACATCCCTGAAGGTGCCTCACGGCGAGAGCGGCATCATCGTAGATGCCAAGGTATTTACCCGTGAAAACGGCGACGAGCTGGGGCCGGGCGTGAATCAGGTGGTCCGTGTCTACATCGCTCAGCGCCGCAAGATCCAGGTGGGCGATAAGATGGCCGGCCGTCACGGCAACAAGGGCGTCGTGTCCCGTGTGCTGCCTCAGGAGGATATGCCCTTCCTGCCCGACGGCACACCGCTGGATATCGTGCTGAATCCTCTGGGCGTTCCCTCCCGTATGAACATCGGTCAGGTGCTGGAGGTCCATCTGGGCTACGCCGCCAAGACTCTGGGCTGGAAGGTGGCTACCCCCATTTTCGACGGCGCCACCGATAAGGATATTTCCGAGGCCCTGCAGCTGGCGGGTCTGGACCCGGAGGGCAAGAGCTGGCTGTACGACGGCCGCACCGGCGAGCGCTTTGACAACAAGGTCACGGTGGGCTATGTGTACTTCCTGAAGCTGCACCATCTGGTGGATGATAAGATCCACGCCCGTTCCACCGGCCCCTACTCTCTGGTGACCCAGCAGCCCCTGGGCGGCAAGGCCCAGTTCGGCGGCCAGCGCTTCGGTGAGATGGAGGTGTGGGCGCTGGAGGCCTACGGCGCCAGCTACACCCTGCAGGAGATCCTCACCGTCAAGTCCGACGATGTGACGGGCCGTGTCCGCACCTACGAGGCCATCGTCAAGGGCCACAACGTGCCGACCCCCGGCGTGCCGGAGTCCTTCAAGGTGCTGGTGAAGGAGCTGCAGTCCCTGTGCCTGGATATTCAGGTGCTGGACGAGGACGGCAACCAGATCGAGCTGAAGGAGGACGAGGACGCTCTGGATACCTTCAATCTGGCCCGGATGGATGCCGACGACGAGCGCCAGAACCGCTATGCCGACGACAACGAGCTGGCGGATGCGGGCTTTGACTACGTGGCCGACGAGGAAGTGGACGCTTCCTACGACGGCGACGGGGAAGAATTTTAAGGACAGGAGGAGCAGCATACTATGAGTTACGCAACATTTGACGCCATTAAAATCGGAATCGCTTCTCCGGAAATGATCCGTGAGTGGTCCTACGGCGAGGTGAAGAAGCCGGAGACCATCAACTACCGCACCCTGAAGCCGGAGCGGGACGGCCTGTTCTGTGAGCGCATCTTCGGGCCCACCAAGGACTGGGAGTGCCACTGCGGCAAGTATAAGAAGATCCGCTATAAGGGCAAGATCTGCGACCGCTGCGGCGTGGAGGTCACACGGGCCAAGGTGCGCCGTGAGCGCATGGGCCACATCGAGCTGGCCACCCCCGTCAGCCATATCTGGTACTTCAAGGGTATCCCCTCCCGGATGGGCCTGCTGCTGGACATCAGCCCCCGCATTCTGGAGAAGGTGCTGTACTTCGCCGCCTATATCGTCACCGATCCCGGCGAGACGCCGCTGGTGAAGAACCAGATCCTCTCCGAGAAGGAATACCGGGATATGCGGGAGAAGTATGAGGATGACTTCGATGCCGGTATGGGCGCCGAGGCCGTGAAGAAGCTTTTGCAGCAGGTGGATCTGGAGGGCCTGAGCCAGCAGCTCCACGCCGAGCTGAAAACCGTCTCCGGCCAGAAGAAGGCCCGTGTGGTGAAGCGGCTGGAGGTGGTGGATGCCTTCCGCCTGTCCGGCAACAAGCCGGAGTGGATGGTCATCGACGTGCTGCCGGTGATCCCCCCGGAGCTGCGCCCCATGGTGCAGCTGGACGGCGGCCGGTTCGCTACCTCTGACCTCAACGACCTGTATCGCAGGGTCATCAACCGCAACAACCGCCTCAAGCGCCTGATGGAGCTCAACGCCCCCGACATCATCGTCCGCAACGAAAAGCGGATGCTGCAGGAGGCCGTGGATGCCCTCATCGACAACGGTCGCCGTGGCCGTCCCGTCACCGGCGCCAATAACCGTGCCCTCAAGTCCCTGAGCGATATGCTCAAGGGCAAGCAGGGCCGCTTCCGCCAGAACTTGCTGGGCAAGCGTGTGGATTACTCCGGCCGAAGCGTCATCGTGGTGGGCCCCGAGCTGAAGATCTACCAGTGCGGCGTACCCAAGGAGATGGCCGTGGAGCTGTTCCGCCCCTTCATTATGAAGAAGCTGGTGGAGGATGGCTCCGCCAACAACATCAAGTCCGCCAAGAAGATGGTGGATAAGGGCCGCACCGAGGTGTGGGACGCTCTGGACGAGATCATCAAGGATCATCCCGTGATGCTCAACCGTGCACCTACGCTGCACCGTCTGGGCATTCAGGCCTTCGAGCCGGTGCTGGTGGAGGGGCGCGCCCTGAAGCTGCACCCCCTGAACTGCACCGCCTTCAACGCCGACTTCGACGGCGACCAGATGGCGATCCACGTCCCCCTGTCCGCCGAGGCTCAGGCCGAGGCTCGTCTGCTGATGCTGTCGGCCAACAACCTGCTGCGTCCCCAGGACGGCGGCCCCGTCACCGTGCCTACGCAGGATATGGTGCTGGGCTCCTACTACCTGACCTTCGAGCGGTTTGAAAACGGTATGTGCCAGATGACCAACGACGAGTTCTGGCCCGAGGGCATCGACTTTGCGCTGGCCGGTAAGAACTACGACGAGCTCACCGACGAGGAGAAGGAGCAGAACCGCCTCAACGTCTACCGGGACGAGGACGAGGTGCTGATGGCCTACAACGAGCACATCATCGGCATCCACCAGCCCGTGTGGGTGCGGGTGGAGAAGGAGCTGGGCGGCGAGACGCTGCGCCATGTGGTGCGGGCGACTCCCGGTCGGATCATCTTCAACCGCAACATCCCCCAGGATCTGGGCTTTGTCAAGCGCTTCAACGAGGACGGTACGCCCTCCGATAAGTTCTTTGACTATGAGATCACCGAGACCTGCGGCAAGAAGCTGCTGGGCAAGATCGTGGACCGCACCATCAAGCAGTATGGCTTTACCATCGCCGCCGAGGTGCTGGACAACATCAAGGCCACCGGCTATAAGTACTCCACCCGTGGCTCCATCACCATCTCTATTGCGGATATGACGGTACCCGAGAAGAAGTACTCCCTCATTGCCGAGACGGAGCAGCGAGTGGTGGATATCGAGGACCAGTACAACATGGGCTTCATCACCGACGAGGAGCGCTACAAGCTGGTGGTGCGTGAGTGGGAAAAGACCACCAACGACGTTACCGACGCCCTGACCGCCAGTCTGGATAAGTATAATCCCATCTTCATGATGGCTGACTCCGGCGCCCGTGGCTCCATGAAGCAGATCCGTCAGCTGACCGGTATGCGTGGCCTGATGGCCAACACCGCCGGTAAGACCATCGAGATCCCCATCAAGGCAAACTTCCGTGAGGGTATGTCCGTGCTGGACTACTTCACCTCCTCCCGTGGCGCCCGTAAGGGTCTGGCCGATACGGCTCTGCGTACCGCAGACTCCGGTTATCTGACCCGCCGCATGGTGGACGTGTGCCAGGATGTCATCATCCGTGAGGATGACTGCGGCGTGGACAAGGGCATCGTGGTGTCCGAGATCAGCGAGAACGGCCAGGTCATCGAGAAGTTCTCCGAGCGTGTCAAGGGCCGCTTCCCGGTGCGGGACATCCTGAAGCCCGGCACCGACGAGGTGCTGATCTCCAAGGATCACATGATGACCGAGGACGACGCCGCCCTGCTGGAGAAGTTCGATATCCACTCCGCCGAGATCCGCACCGTGCTGACCTGCAAGGCCCACAGCGGTATCTGCGCCAAGTGCTACGGCATGAATCTGGCCACCTCCAAGCCGGTGGGACCCGGCGAGGCCGTCGGCATCATCGCCGCACAGTCCATCGGTGAGCCCGGTACCCAGCTGACCATGCGTACCTTCCATACCGGCGGCGTGGCCGGCGGCGACATCACCCAGGGTCTTCCCCGAGTGGAGGAGCTGTTCGAGGCCCGCAAGCCCAAGAAGATGGCCACCCTGTCGGAGATCGCCGGTAAGGTCCGCTTCGAGGATGCCACCAAGGGCAGCCTGCTGAACATCATCGTCACCGCCGACGACGGCGATACCCGGACCTACTCCATGCCCCACACCGGTCTGCAGGTGCGGGACGGCGAGGTCATCGAGAAGGGCCGCCAGCTGCAGGACGGCGCACTGAATCCCCACGATGTGCTGCGGATCCGTGGCGCTTCGGCGGTGCATAACTACCTCATTCAGGAGGTCCTGAAGGTGTACCGTCAGCAGGGCGTGGACATCAACGATAAGCACATCGAGGTCATTGTCCGCCAGATGATGCGCAAGGTCCGTGTGGAGGACGCCAATGACGCCACCGGTCTGCTGTCCGGCGCCATGGCCGACGTGCTGGAGGTGGAGGACGAGAACGCCAAGGTGCGGGCCCGCATCGCCGCCGGTGAGGTCAACGCCGAGACCGGTGAGCCGCTGCAGGAGGCCACCTATACCCAACTGCTGATGGGTATCACCAAGGCATCTCTGGCCACCGATTCCTTCCTGTCCGCTGCCTCCTTCCAGGAGACTACCAAGGTTCTGACCGAGGCCGCCATCAAGGGCAAGGTGGACCATCTGGTGGGCCTGAAGGAGAACGTCATCATCGGTAAGCTGATCCCCGCCGGCGCCGGCCTGAACGCCTACCGCCATTTCGCTGAGGAGCTGGTGCCTGAGGAGGGCGCTGCCGACAGCGTATCCATGGAGGAAAACATGCCTGCGGAAGAACCTGCCGACGAGACGGAGGAGTAAGCGATCCCTATCATAACGTACTGAAAAGAGCGCCCTGCGGGGCGCTCTTTTTTCTGCCCGGAAACGGAGGATTTTCCCGATGGGCTGCGTTGGCCCATTTCCGGGGAATTGGTCATTTCGACGGCATAGCGGAATCTGAGGCCGGAAAAACGTAGAAAAATTCCGCCATACGGAATGAACGCTTGACGCAGACCGGCGGAAACGGTATGATAGAGAAAAATATCCGCCGGAGAAGGGAGAGCACCATGATCTACTATACCGCCGATCTGCACTTTCACTATGCACTGCTGCTTCCCTCCCGGCCCTTTGCCACCGTAGAGGAGATGGACGAGGCACTGGTGAAAAACTGGAACGACACCGTGGGTCCGGAGGACACCGTCTATCTGGTGGGAGACATCGGCTGGAACGGCGGCCGGGTGCCGGGAGAGCTGCTGGAGCGGCTGTCGGGCCATAAGCACCTGATCCGCGGCAACCACGACACCGGCTATGAGGATGCCGGGCGGCTGTACCGCTGGTTCGAGACGGTGACGGACTTCAACGAGATCGACGACGGGGAGACGCACATCCTCCTGTGCCACTATCCCATGCTGTACCACAAGCGGGGCTACATGATCCACGGACACCTCCACCACGGACGGGGCCGGGACTATGAGCTGCTGCGGCAGCTGCCCCGTGTGCTGAATGCCGGAGTGGATGTGAACCGCTATCGTCCGGTGACGCTGGCGGAGCTGGTGGAGAACAACCGGGCCTTCTATGCCGGGGAGCGGGACGACGAGGCGCCACCACCGCCGCCTATGGAGCGAGGGCTGCCCGGCAGCTTGCCGGGAAAGCCGGACTTTCGGCCCATCCCCCGGCGGAAGGAGGACGTATGATGCCGCAGGAAAAGGGAAGTGTGCGGTCGCTGGGCAAGGCGCTGGAGCTGCTGGAGCTGCTGAACCGGAGCCGGGTCCCCATGACCCTTCAGGCGCTGAGTCAGGCCTCCGGCTACCCCAAGAGCACCATCCACTCGCTGCTGGCCACCCTGCGGAGCTACGGCTGCATCCGGCAGGAGTCGGATGGCCGGTACTACCTGGGGACAAAGCTGTTCGAGTGGGGCTGCGGCGTGTCCGCTGCGTGGGAGATCACCCGCTGCGCCCGTCCCCATTTGGAGCGGCTGGCCCAACAGACCCAGTATACGGCCCTGCTCTCCTGCGTGGAGGGCAGCGACATCGTGGTCATCGACCAGCGGGTCAGCGGCACGGGGATCCAGGTGGCCTCGGAGATCGGCGGCCGTACGCCCCTTCACGCCACGTCGCAGGGGAAACTGCTGCTGTCCCAGCTACCGGATGCCACGGTGCGCTATCTGATGAACGGTCAGGGCATGGATCCCTTTACCCCCCATACCATCGTGACCCTGCCGGATCTGCTGGAGGAGCTGGAACACATCCGCCGGAAGGGCTGCGCCATCGAAAACGGCGAGTACAAGATCGGCTTGCGGTCCGTGTCGGCTCCGGTGTTCGACAGGGAGGGGCAGATGCGCTACACCCTGACAGTGGTGGGCCTGTTTCGCCATGTTGCCTCCGGGGAGTTCGAGGAGGCGGTGGACATGGTCTGCGCCGCCGCCGGGAGTCTCAGCCGGGAGCTGGGCTATCATGCGTAGAGCGTTCCGCCATACGGAATTGTGTTCTGCTTTGCGAAAAGGATATTTTCTTTTGCCGGGGCAGATGATAAAATAGACTTACGATAGAAAAGACTGCCGCCATGGTGCGGCGCTCTTTTCGGCGAGCGTGATATGCAAATGAGGATAACGGAGGAAAAACGATGAAGAGAACGAGTGGAAAGCGGTGGATATCGCTGGTACTGGCGCTGTGCCTGTGCCTGCTGGTTGGCTGCGGCGGCAAGCAGACGGGCTACGACCCCCTGAAAGGGGTGGAGACCCGGATGATCACCGACTCCGCCGGACGGCAGGTGGAGATCCCTGCCGAGATCACCCGCATCGCACCCAGCGGCTCCACAGCCCAGATGATCCTGATGCCGGTGGCCTATGACCTGCTTGTGGGGCTCAGCAGCAGCCCCAGCACGGCACAGATGTCCTATTTTCCGGAGGAGATGCGGGATCTGCCCACCTTCGGCCAATTCTACGGCAGCAAGGCCAACCTGAATATGGAGTCCCTCATCGCCGCCCAGCCCCAGCTCATTATCGACTTGGGCGACGCCAAGGACAGCATCGCCAAGGACATGGACACCATTCAGAAGCAGACGGGCATCCCCACCATCTTCATCGAAGCGGATCTGGATGATATGGCGGCGGCCTACCGGACGCTGGGGGACATTCTGGGGCGGCAGGAGCAGGCGGAGGAACTGGCGCAGTTCATTGACCGCACTGTCACCATGGCCCAGACCAACGCCGCAAAGATCCCGGAGTCTCAGCGACTCAAGGTGCTCTTCGGCACCGGATCCACGGGCCTTGCCTGCAACGCAGCCGGGTCCGTACAGGCGGACGTCATCGACCTTGTGGGGGCGGTGAACGCCATCATCCCGGAAGAAGTTACCAACCGGGGCGGCGGTACCACCGTCAGTCTGGAGGAGGTATACGCCGTGGAGCCGGATGTTATTCTGCTGTCCTCCGGCGGCCCCTACGATACCCTGACGGAAGGGGACTGGGCGGGCCTCACCGCCGTGCAGCAGGGGCGGTACTACGAGATACCGGGCCTGCCCTACGACTGGATGAGTTCCCCGCCGTCGGTGAACCGGGTGCTGGGCATCTGGTGGCTGGGGAATCTGCTGTACCCCCAGCTGTATGACTACGATATGACGGCTGTGGCACAGGAGTACTACCGGCTGTTCTGGCACTATGACCTGTCGGCGGAGGAGGCGGCCGGGATGCTGAGCCGATCCACCCTGCGGACGTGACCCCATACGGGGAGGAGAACCTGCGAGGAAGAAGTGCCATATCCGCCTGCGGCGGCTGACCCTGTGGATGCTGGCCTGCCTGACGGCGGCATGCCTGCTGCCGGAAAGGGCGGAGGAGCCGGCGCAGCCGGATCAGCCGGAGAATCCCACAGAGCCTGAAAAGCCCGGCGCCGGCGGCAAGCCCTCCGCCGGAGGGACAGATCCCTCTGCCCCGGCGGCAGTCAATCCGATGGACAGACCGGCCGCATCACCGGCGAACCCGGCGACGGCGCCGGTGTGCTGTATCTCAAAAAAGAGAGGGACGAATAAATGAGTACCTTGCTTCACAATATCCTGCGGGCAGCAGCCAGCGCCATGGAGATCCCGGTGGTGATCTGCCTGCTGCTGTTGGCGTTTTCCGCGTTTTCACTGGGTTGGTGGCTGGCGGAGCTACTGGGAGAGCGGCGGCATATGAACGCCAGTCTGCCCCGGCTGCTGGAGACCATGCGAAGCGGCTCCGGCAGCAGGAGGGCCTCTCCGGCGGCGAGGATATGGAAAAGCGGGGTGAGGTGTACTATGATGCCAAGACCGGCACCTATTACATCGTCCCCAATGCGGCGGGGAACTGACCCATGGAGAAGTTGATGGCCGGGCGGACCTACCGGCGGCGCTTTCTCCTGCTGGGCGGGGTGTGCCTGCTGCTTCTGCTGGGTTCCATGCTGGTGGGGCGCTACGGTCTGTCCGTAGACAAACTCCTGCATATGCTGTGGACAAGGCTCACCGGCGGCGCTGCGGACTGGTCCGTCAGCGACGAGAAGGTGGTGTTTGCCATCCGCCTGCCCCGCATTGCGGCGGCGGTGCTGGTGGGTGCGGCGCTGGCTGTCTCCGGCACGGCCTATCAGGGAATGTTCCGCAACCCCATGGTGTCGCCGGATATTCTGGGGGCCTCCACCGGCGCAGGCTTCGGCGCAGCGCTGGCTATCCTGCTGGGGGCCGGGTATTTCGGCATCTCCCTGTCCGCCTTCTGCTTCGGTCTGCTGGCCGTGGCAGCGGCGTGGCTGGTGAGCCGTCTGTCCCGCTCAGACCCCACGGTGGCGCTGATCCTGGCGGGTATGATGATCTCCTCCCTGTTTTCCGCCGGGACGTCCTTTATCAAGCTGGTGGCGGATACCCAGCAGCAGCTGCCCGCCATCACCTATTGGCTCATGGGCAGCCTCAGCTCCATCAAGGCCGAGGACGTGCGCTTTCTGGTGCTGCCGGTGGTGGTGGGACTGCTGCCGCTGTTTCTCCTGCGCTGGCGGATGAACCTGCTGACGGTGGGGGAGGAGGAGGCCCAGTCCATGGGCGTGCGGACGGGGGTATTGCGCCTGGTGGTGATCCTGTGCGCCACGCTGCTGACCACCGCCAGTGTGGCGGTGTCCGGCATGATCGGCTGGGTGGGTCTGGTGATCCCCCACTTCTGTCGTATGCTGTTCGGCTACGACTACCGGCGGCTGATCCCGGCGGCGGCCCTGTTTGGAGCGGCTTTCCTGCTGGCGGTGGATGACATCGCTCGGCTGGTGACCACCGGTGAGCTGCCTCTGGGTATCCTGACGGCCTTCGTGGGAGCGCCGCTGTTTCTGTATCTCATCATCACGGGAGGGCGACGGCATGAGCATTGAGGTGGAGAGACTCTCCTTTTCCTACGGCACTCACCCGGTGCTGCGGGATGTCAGCTTCCGGGCCGAGCCCGGACAGCTGGTGGCAGTGCTGGGGCCAAACGGGGCGGGGAAGAGCACCCTGTTCCGCTGTATGCTGGGCTTTCTGCCCCACTATCAGGGGAGCATCTCCCTGTGCGGGCAGGACGTGCGGCATCTGCCCCGGCGGGAGCTGGCCCATCTGGCGGCGTATATCCCCCAGTCCAGCCAGCCGTTGTTCGACTACACCGTCCGGGACACGGTGCTTATGGGCGCCGCCGGAGGGCTGGAGCCTCTGCGGCAGCCGGGACGGCAGCAGCTGGAGACGGCGCAGCGCATGATGGAGCTGGTGGGCATCGCCCCGCTGGCAGACCGGGGCATCCGCCGCATTTCCGGCGGCGAGCGGCAGCTGACCCTCATTGCACGGGCCTTGGCCCAGCAGGCGAGGATCTTGCTGATGGACGAGCCTGCCGCCAATCTGGATTACGGCAACCAGTTTAGGCTCCTGCAGCAGGTGCGCCGCCTGACGGAGCAGGGCTACACGGTGCTGCTGTCCACCCATGATCCGGAGCACGCCCTTCGCTTCGCCACCCATGTGCTGGCCCTCCACGGCGGCACGGTGGCGGCCTGCGGCCCGGTGGAGGAGATGCTGACGGAGGAGTTGCTGCACACCCTGTACCGTATCCCTCTGACGGTGGCGCAGGTGCCGGTCACCGGTGGCACGGTCCGCAGCTGCGTCTATGACCCGGCCAAGCCGTGAAGCTGTATATCATGCCCTATGGGGCTGCATATAAAAATTTTCAGAGAGGAAGGGACCTGCACAGAAAGCGACACAGGAAGCGTGTATCGGCGCTGCTGCTGACTTTGTGCATGGTGCTGAGTTTGGTGTTGCCGGTCTCGGCTCTGGACGGACAGGTGCAGGCAGAGCGGCGGGAAGGCTATGACGTTGCCGCCATCCACCATACGGACGGCGAAGGCAATGAGCGGCCTTTGCCGAGACGGCTTCCGGCTACGCCTATACCCTGCCGGAGGGCGTAACGGAAGAGCAGGTCACGGTGGAATACTTCTCCACCACCCGCTGGGACGGGGCAGTGGATCTCTCGTGGTATAACGGGACGGATACCGAGTTCAGCCTGACCACTCCGGCACAGCTGGCGGGTGTGGCAGAGCTGGTGAACAGCAATACCACCGACTTCGCCGGCAAGACCATCCGCCTGGGGGCGGACATCTCCCTGCTGCGGTATGAGGAGCCCGGCAAGCCGGGTGAGCCTTCCCGGCCCACCCAGCCGGAGAAACCCACTACGCCCGATACCCCCGCCACCGGCGACAGCAGCAACGTGACCGCCCTGTGGGTCGTGTTGGCGGTGGCTGGCGTGGGCATCATCGTGCTGGTGGTGCTGCTTGTCACTAAGCGCAAGAATAAGAAGGACTAAGCTTCATCGGGAGAAAGCCCTGCGGCCCACACGGGCCGCAGGGCTTTCCTGCCCCCGTCTGTGCCGAAGGGGAGGAGATTTTGCGCCGCCGGAGCCTTTTTCCTATTGTGCATCTGCCGCCGACATGGTATGATAATATCCGTAATGAGCAAGGGTAAACACGCCTGACAGCTTGTCCTTCCGGCGATTTTACGCTTCGTCTCGGTGGGCATCGGCCTGCCGGGGCGCCTCTATCCGGTAAAACTGGCGGCTCTGCCGCCTCTAAAGCATAAGGAGAGCGAAAAACTATGAAATTAGGTATCGTCGAAAGCGAGCCTGTTTCTGAAACTCTCCGCAAACGCACAAATGCCGATAAAGCTTGATAGGGCAGGCATTTTCGGATGAAGTCAAAACATAAAAGTTCCTATTTCCCTACGCATCCCCACGCAGAAATGGCGGAAAAACGGCGTAGAGGAACCGGCGGTACGCAGTTGCGAAAATCGCCTGCTGCAACATTACTAAGAATATTCAAGCTGCCCTGCGCACCGGCGCAGAGAGATACAAGGCGTTTCACTCCTTTGATCCTCCAAACAAAAAATGAGCCTTCTCCGTTTGGGATAGAAACGGAAAAAGCTCATTTGCATGGTACGCACCTGTCAAGCGGCGCAGAACTTTGGCAGCGCTATGCCTCATCCTCCGCCAGCATACGGTATCCGACGCCAAGCTCGTTGATGATGTAGCGTTTTTCGCCGGGCGTCACGCCCATTTTCTTGCGGATGTTCTTCATGTTGACTTGCAGCTTCTTGACGCTGCCATAGTCCGAATACCCCCAGACCGCCCGAATGATGGCGGCATACGTCAGCACCTTTCCGGCGTGAACGGAGAGAAACGCCATGATGTTGTATTCCGTCTGGGTCAGGTCGATCTCCTCTTTCCCTACAAAAACCTGCCGTGTATCATAATCGATCAGCAAATCCTGCAGGCGGAATTTCCCACCATGGGAACTTTCCTTCTCTTCGCTGTGCCGATGGCTGCGGAGAACGGCACGGATACGAGCCAGCAATTCCTCCGTGCCAAAGGGCTTGGTGATATAGTCATTCGCCCCCAGATCCAACGCCTCCACCTTGTCCCTCTCGTTGGAACGGGCGGAAAGCACAATGATGGGCACGGTGTCTGTCTCCCGAACTTCTTGAATCAAGCTCATACCGTCTCGATCCGGCAGACCAAGATCCAAAAGGATGAGGTCCGGATGATGGGAGGCATACATCATCATGCCAAGCTCGCAGGTTTCCGCACAGAGCACCTGATAGTCGCTGGTTTCCAGATTGGCTTTGATAAAGCTTCGGATGTTGGCCTCGTCCTCTACGATCAGGATTTTGTACTTGTTATTGCCCATCGTCCTCACCCCCTCTTTCCAGAGCAAAGCGGAATACCGCACCGCCGCCCTTCCTATTTTCCGCAGTGATTTCGCTGCCGTGCGCCTTGACGATGGCGGCGCACACGGATAGTCCGATCCCCATATTGCTGCGGGTCCCGTCCACCGGTGCGGCGGACTTTTCATAACTTCCGGTGAAAATCTTTTGAAGCGCATCCTCCGGGATGCCGCAGCCGTTGTCGGCAACCTCAAATACCGCCTTATCCCCCACAAGAGAAACGGAAAGCGTCAGCTCCGTCATGCCTTTTGCGTGGAATACGGCATTTTCCAGAAGATTCAGCAGTACCTGTTCAATAAGGAGCGAATCCATGGGAATGTCCACAAATTCCTCCGGTATCTGTGTAATGACCTTCTGATTCGGATACTTTTTGGAAAACTTCATGAGAACCGAGTCGATCAGCTCATCCAGAACCGTGGGCGTTTTCACGACTTCCACTTTCGCACCGTCGATCCTTGTAACCGACAGAAGATTTTCCACCATGCGGATGAGCCATTCGCTGTCCTCCTGAATTTCTCCCAACAGCTTGAGCTGCTGCTCCTTTGGCAGCGCATCATACTTGGAGATCAGCGTGGAGGAGGACCCGTATATGGAGGTGAGTGGTGTGCGCAGATCATGGGAGATCGCCCGCAGCAGATTGCCCCGCATTCGCTCTTTTTCATTCTCTGTCCGCAGCTTTTCCTGATCCCGAATGCGGCTGTTCAGCGTACTGGTGAAAACGGCAACTGCCAGCATAATGACGGCAGATAAGATGCTTTCCCCCACGAAAAAGTCGAAGACATAATAGGGATAGGTAAAGGCAAAATTCACCGCAAATACGCTGACGATTGCCGAAGTGATGCCATAGCAATACCCGTGGGTTTTCAGCGAGATCAAAAACACGCCGAACACAAAGATCATGGGTACCAGCGTCTGCATGGTAAAGAGCTTCTGAATCAGCAAATTGACGGCAAAGGCACTGCAAAAAATAAGGATCGAAAATAGAGTATCCTTTTGTCGCTGTCGATTCTTCATCATGCTTCTCCTGAAATTTATTGCGGTATCATACGCCATGTTTTTCGGTTTCGGGCGAAGCCCGGGAGAAAAACGGCTTAGATCCAGTGGTATAAATAACTGCCAGCAGTTATTATATCGCATAAGCGGAAGCGCTTCAAGATTTCTCACAGGAGGAGATTGCGCCGCACTCGTTTCTTTACCGAATCTACACCGGAAAAATGCTATAATATAAGCACACAATAAGCACACAGCAAAAAGGAGAAAGAGATCCGTGGAAAACGACAGTAGCGACGATAACGGTAACTGCTCTTATATGATCTGTTCGTATGTGGCATATCTACGCCCTTTGCTGCGGTATCGGGTATAGGTGTGTCTTTTTTGCATGAAATGATCGTATGAACAGAACATAAAGGAGTTTGAAGTGAATTATTTTGGAAGCATTTTCGCAATGGTGGCCTGCATCGTCATGTCCGCCTATTTCAGCGCCACAGAAACGGCATTCTCGTCTCTGAATAAGACCCGCCTCAAGGTGTTGGCGGACAACGGAAACAAGCGGGCAGCGCTGGCGCTCAAGCTGTCCCAAGATTATGACAAGCTGATCTCCACCATCCTGATCGGCAACAATATCGTCAATATCATGGTGGCGTCCATCGGCACACTTCTGTTCGTCGGACTTTACGGCGACATCGGTGCGACGGTTTCTACGGTCGTCGTAACGGTCGTTGTTTTGATTTTTGGTGAGATCACCCCCAAGAGTGTTGCAAAGGACGCCCCTGAACGCTTTGCTTTGTTCAGCGCACCCTTTATCCGCCTTTGGATTTGGGTGCTGACACCGTTGAATTTTCTCTTTTCTCAGTGGAAAAAGCTGGTTTCCCGCTTCTTCAAGACAGATGACGATGCAAAAATGTCCCACGAGGAGTTGCTTCGTTTTATGCAGGACGTGGAGCAGGACGGCGGCATTGACGAAAACGAGGGCGAGCTGCTGCGCAACGCCCTTGAGTTCCGAGACCTGACGGCGGCAGAAATTCTGACCCATCGAATCGACTTGGAGGCCGTGGACATCGGCGAAAGCCATGAGGAAATTGCCAGAGCCTTTACACAGTCCCGTTTTTCCCGCCTACTGGTCTACCGGGATACCATCGATCAGATCGTCGGCGTTCTTCATCAGAAGGACTTCTATATCAACGGCAAGATGACGGATCAGCCTATTGCGGAGATCATGACGGAGCCGCTGTTTGTCTATCAGCACACGAAGATCCGGGATATTTTGAAAATGCTCCAGCATCAGAAGTCCCATGTCGCCGTAGTCGTAGACGATTTTGGCGGCACGCTTGGTATTGTTACGATGGAGGATATTCTGGAAGAACTGGTCGGTGAAATTTGGGACGAACACGACGAGGTGGAAGAAGATTTTGAAAAGCTGGACGAAAATACCTACCGCGTGGACTGCTCCGTCAGCTTGGAGGATTTTATGGAATTCTTTGGCGTCAAGCTGGAATCGGACAGTGTTTCCGTCGGCGGCTGGGTCATGGAGCAGCTGAATAGAGTCCCCAGTAAGGGCGATTCCTTTACCGCTCAGAATTTGGAGATCACGGTCTCCGATCTGAGTGCGTACAGGGTATCCTTCATCACAGTCAGGCAATGTGGCGTCTGTTTGACCTGCGAACAATAAAGCAATCGTGCGATTCATAAGGGGTGAGGATGATGTCGGAAGAAGTGGTTTGCAGAAAGCACCGCCTTTCGTCTTTTCAAATTATCATATTGGGCTTTGCCGGGGTCATTCTGTTGGGTGCGTTGCTGCTGATGCTGCCGCTTTCCACAACAGCCGGGTGCGTAACGCCATTTCATGAAGCGCTTTTCACTGCGACCTCCGCTGTTTGCGTGACGGGTCTTGTGGTGCAGGATACCGGCAGCTATTGGTCGGTCTTTGGCCAGACGGTGATCCTGACGCTGATTCAGATAGGCGGGCTCGGTGTTGTCACTGTGGCGGCATCGTTTGCGCTGCTGTCCGGGCGAAGGATCTCTCTGATGCAGCGCAGCACCATGCAGGACGCCATCTCAGCGCCGAAGGTCGGAGGGATCGTCCGCCTGACACGCTTTATCCTACGAGGGACATTTCTGATCGAACTGCTGGGCGCACTTTCCATGCTGCCGGTGTTTTGCCGCGACTATGGATGGCGTGGCGTCTGGATGGCGGTATTCCATTCCATCTCCGCTTTTTGCAACGCCGGGTTTGACATTCTTGGGACAGAAAGCAACCGCTATCCATCTCTTACCGGCTATGCGGGCAGTCCGGTGATCAATATCACGATTATGCTGTTGATCGTGATTGGCGGCATTGGATTTCTGACGTGGGATGACATCTTTGAAAACAAGTGGCGGTTCCACCGTTATCGAATGCAAAGCAAGGTGATTCTCGTCACGACAGGTCTTTTGATTTTTCTGCCTGCTGTGTTTTTCTTCTTTTCAGACTTTTCTGCGCTTCCCGCCGAAAACCGGCTGCTGGCATCCTTTTTTCAGTCCGTCACGCCGAGAACGGCGGGCTTCAACACAGTCGATCTACCCGCCATGTCCGGCGCATCGCTGGGCGTGATGATCCTTCTGATGCTCATTGGCGGCTCTCCGGGGTCTACGGCAGGCGGCATGAAAACCACCACGCTGGCAGTTCTGCTTTCCAATGCTGCTGCGACCTTCCGCCAGCGGGACAGCGCCCAGTTCTTTGGGCGCAGAGTCGATGGCAGCGCCGTCAAAACCGCTGCGACCATCCTGACGATGTACCTTGCCCTGTTCTTTGGCGGAGGCGTTTTTATCAGCGTATACGAGGATCTCCCGCTGTCCTCCTGCCTGTATGAAGCAGCGTCGGCGGTAGGCACGGTTGGACTGACATTGGGTCTTACGCCGCAGCTGCATATTCCCTCGCAAATGGTATTGATCGCGCTGATGTATCTGGGCAGAGTCGGCGGGCTTACACTCGTTTATGCGGCGGTGTCCACCAAGAAAACCGGCAGCGCAAAGCTGCCGCAGGAAAGCATCACGATTGGATAAGCAAAGGAGCATCTATCCCATGAAAAATGTTTTATTGATCGGAGCAGGCCGCTTCGGGCGGCATATCGCCATGCAGCTCTCTCAACTGGGGCATCAGGTCATGGCAGTCGATACCAATGAGGAACGGATCAACGATGTGCTTCCGTTTGTCACCAACGCACAGATCGGCGACAGCACCAATGCGGAGTTTCTGCGTTCGCTGGGTATCGGAAATTTTGATGTTTGTTTTGTGACCATCAGCGGTAATTTTCAGAACTCGCTGGAAACCACCTCGCTGCTGAAGGAGCTGGGTGCCAAATGCGTGGTATCCCGTGCCGAGCGTGATGTGCAGGCAAAGTTTCTGCTCCGCAACGGTGCAGACCATATAGTCTACCCGGAAAAACAGGTGGCAAAATGGGCAGCGATCCGATTCACTGCCGACCATATTTTCGACTACATAGAGATCGACGAGCAGCACGCCATCTTTGAAGTGCAGGTGCCGGAGGCGTGGATCGGGAAAAGCGTTGGCGAACTGGATATCCGCAGAAAGTTTGGCATCAACATTCTTGGCATCAAGCGAGCCGGAAAAACGGATGTTTCCGTTACGCCGGACACCATATTGTCCGATGACATTACGATTTTGGCGTTGGGTGAGTATAAAGCCCTGCAAAAGTGCTTCCGGATTTGACGGGGTTTCCCATACCGACGGAAAGGAAATACATGGAGAAAAAACCACAAAACACAGCCGGTGACAGAAACGAGGATCCCACGCCGCAGGGAAGCAAGTGGCAGACGATCATTCGCTATATTACCCGCACACTGGTGCTGCTGATCGTATTCGCATGGGCACTGGTAAACCTTGACGCTGTTTTGCGTTTTCTCGGCAAGGCGCTTGCACTGTTCACTCCGTTTCTGATCGGCGGCGCGATTGCTTTTTTGATCAACGTAGTCCTTCGACCGTTGGAATGCTGCTGGAACAAGGTGTGCCGCAAAGCTCCTGCAAAGCTGGTCCGCCCTGTGTGCCTGACAGCAAGCACCGTACTTGTCCTTGGAATTCTGTTTGCCGTGGTGTTTATGATGATCCCCAGCCTGCGGGAATCCGGCGAAGAGTTTGTCCAAAACATTCCGCTCTATGTGGAGGAGATCGGGCGGTGGTGGACAGGCGTTGTCCAGTTTGCCGCAAAATATAAGATTGTCCTGCCCGAATACACCATAGACTCTGACCTGTTGATCGAGAAGCTCACCGCCTTGATCAGCGATGAGGGAAGCGGCATCCTCACCGTGACGTGGGGTGCGGCAACCTCTGTCCTGTCGGTTTTGGTGGACGTTCTCTTGGGACTTGTCTTTGCGCTGTATCTGCTTGCAAAGAAGGAAGTCGTCGCGGCACATCTGAAAAAACTCATCGTGACAGTCCTTCCGCAAAAGAAGGCGCAGCGGCTGCTGAGTATCGCCTCTCTGACCAACCAGACCTTCACAAACTTTGTCAGCGGTCAGCTTACCGAAGCGGTCATCATCGGCGTTCTGTGCTTCTTTGGAATGCTGATCCTTGGGATCCCGTATGCCGGTGCGGTCTCGGCGTTTGTGGCTGTTACTGCGCTGGTGCCGATTTTCGGCGCATGGCTCGGCGGCGGTCTTGGTGCGTTTTTGATCCTGCTGGCAGAACCCGGCAAGGCTCTGTGGTTCATTCTCTTTTTGCTCGTTTTACAGCAGGTGGAGGGCAACCTGATTTATCCCAAGGTGGTCGGTAAGTCCGTTGGGCTTCCCGGACTGTTGGTGCTGATGGCTGTTACGATCGGCGGCGAAGCATTCGGCATCTTAGGGATGCTGTTCAGCGTTCCCGTCTGCGCCGTGCTGTACAGTCTTTATCTGGAGTTCATGAAGAAAGCAAGTGCCCGGCACTGAATGATTCATAATCGAATACCTTCTGAACATCGGGCTGTACGCCAAATGCAAAGGGCTTGGGATACTCCCAAAATCGCCGTGTGTCCGGACAGCGGCTGTGCTTGCTGTTCTCTCAAATCTCAATATCCGCAGATCGTGATGTCCCTGCTTTTCGAAAGCGGGGACATTTTTTCTTCTCCGATACTTAAAAAACGGCAGAAAATTGTCCGTTGTGTAGTAGAAGGCTTTTTGAAAATATCGCACATCTTTTTTCGGACAAAACCGGAAAATGTGTCCGTTGGTTAAGCACCACGAAAGGAGACATTTCCATGGACAACATCCTCACCGTCCCCATCCACCTCAAAATGCCGCTGACCGCCAGAGAAGCAGCAGAATACAGCAACATCGGCATCAACAAGATCGACAGTATGCTCCGCTCGCCCAACTGCCCGTTCGTGCTTTTCGTCGGGACGAAAAAGCTGGTCAAGCGTCGGGAGTTTGAAGAGTACATCAGCCCAAAGCTGGTGATCTGGCAGCAAAAGATAATTTGTAAAAACAGCTTGAGAGAAAAGAACCTATCTGCTATAATTATGTCGTTGCAGTGGGCTCTTTTCTCTCTGCGGGAAAGGAGTATACAACGGGCAAAAACTTAAAAGGCAAAGAATGCGGCAAGTCTCCCGGCTGGTCATGCGTGGTCTTGTCTTTATCAACTGGCGTACCGGGGAACCGGCGAAAAACAGTTCCTATGATACCCACCTTTACAAGCTATGCGACAAAGCAGGAATTGAAAAATTCTGTATGCACGCTTTACGCCACACCTATGCAATGCGTGCAATCGAAAGCGGGATGCAGCCAAAAGTGCTGCAAAAGCTGCTTGGTCACGCAAGTATCAAAACAACGATGGACAGATACGTCCATGTCACATCTGAATCCTTGGATCAGGCTGTGCGGCAATTTGAATCAGGCAGGGTTTCCTGGCATATAAGTCCATGCGAAAATGGCGTAAAAATGGCGTAAGCCAAATGCGCCGGATTCCGGAAACCCTTGAAAATCAAGACTTTTTAAGGAGAGCGAAAAACTATGAAATTAGGTATCGTGGGGCTGCCCAACGTGGGAAAGTCCACTCTGTTCAACGCCATCACCAACGCCGGTGCCGAGAGCGCCAACTACCCCTTCTGCACCATCGAGCCCAATGTGGGCGTGGTGGCCGTGCCGGATGAGCGGCTGGACAAGCTGGCGGAGATGTACCAGCCCGATAAAAAGACCCCCGCCGTCATCGAATTTGTGGACATCGCCGGTCTGGTGAAGGGAGCCAGTCAGGGAGCGGGCCTCGGCAACAAGTTTTTGGAGAACATCCGCCGTACCGACGCCATCGTCCATGTGGTGCGCTGCTTCGATGACGAGAACATCATGCACGTGGTAGCCGATGCCGGTACCAACGTACCGGTGGACCCGCTGGGGGACATCGAGACCATCGACATGGAGCTGATCCTGGCGGATCTGGAGATGGTGAACCGCCGGGTGGAGAAGGCCGCCAAGGCCGCCAAGGGCGACAAGAAGTTCCTCCACGAGGCGGAGGTGTTCAAGGCGCTGGCGGAGCATCTGGATGCCGGGAAGTCCGCCCGCACCTTCTCCTGCGGCGATGACGACCGGGCGCTGGTGGAGACCTGCGACCTGCTGAGCCTGAAGCCCATCATCTACGCCGCCAACATGGACGAGGCGGGCTTTGCCGATTACGAGAACAACCGCTACTTCCGGCTGGTGCGTGATCTGGCACAGAAGGAGGGCGCACAGGTGCTGCCCATCTGCGCCAAGCTGGAACAGGACATCGCCGAGCTGGACGATCCGGAGGAGCGGGCCATGTTCCTGGAGGATCTGGGCATCGAGAAGTCCGGTCTGGATCGCCTGATCCAGTGCAGCTATGATCTGCTGGGCCTGATCTCCTTCCTGACCTACGGCAAGGACGAGTGCCGGGCGTGGACCATCCGCAAGGGTACCAAGGCCCCGCAGGCGGCGGGCAAGATCCACTCCGATATCGAGCGGGGCTTCATCCGGGCGGAGACCATCAACTTCGACGAGATGATGGCCTGCGGCGGCAGCGTGGCCGCCGCCAAGGAGAAGGGCCTGCTGCGGTCCGAGGGCAAGGATTATGTGGTCAAGGACGGCGATATGATCTACTTCCGCTTCAACGTATAAGCATGACCTGCAAGGGACACGGTTTGCCGTGTCCCTTTTTCATCCCCGGCCAATTCCGCCGTTTACAAAGGACGGTTTTTCTGATATGATAATGCATATCTATAGACTATCCACGCACAAAACAAAGGGAGAACATCCTCCCTGTGCGGATAGAGCGTGCCTTTTTTATGAAAGGAGACAACTGTTATGAACCAGGAGATCCAGTCTATTCTGGCCAGGGTGGACCACACCCTGCTGGCCCAGAGCGCCACTTGGAACGAGATCAAGGCCATCTGCGACGACGGCGTCAAGTACGGCTGCGCCAGCGTGTGCATCCCCGCCTCCTATGTGAAGCAGGCGGCGGAGTACGTGGACGGCAAGGTTGCCATCTGCACCGTCATCGGCTTCCCCAACGGCTATGACACCACCGCCGCCAAGTGCTTCGAGGCGGAGGACGCCGTGAACAACGGCGCTTCCGAGGTGGATATGGTCATCAACATCGGCTGGGTGAAGGACGGCCTGTACGATCAGGTGCTGGAGGAGATCCGGGCCGTGAAGGCCGCCTGCCACGGCAAGCTGCTGAAGGTCATCATCGAGACCTGTATGCTCACCGATGCCGAGAAGATCGAGATGTGCCGTGTGGTGTCCGACTCCGGCGCCGAGTACATCAAGACATCCACCGGCTTCGGCGGAGGCGGCGCCACCCGTGAGGATGTGGCCCTCTTCAAGGCCCATGTGGCTCCCCATGTGAAGATCAAGGCTGCCGGCGGCATCGCCGACCTCAACGACGCCCGTGACTTCGTGGCCCTTGGGGCCGACCGTTTGGGCACCAGCCGCATTGTCAAGGCCGTGAAGGCCATGGAACAGGAATAAAAGGAGGAACCATCTATGCCTACCCCCCATAATAACGCTGCCCCCGGCGCCTTCGCCAAGACCGTGCTCATGCCCGGCGATCCTCTGCGCTCCAAGTTCATTGCCGAGACGTTTCTGGAAAACCCCGTGCTGGTGAACAACGTCCGTGGCGTGCAGGGCTATACCGGTACGTACAAGGGCGTGCCGGTGTCCGTCATGGCCTCCGGCATGGGAATGCCCTCCATCGGCATCTATTCCCATGAGCTGTATACCCAGTACGGCGTGGAAAACATCATCCGCGTGGGCTCCGCCGGAGCCATGCGGGCCGATCTGGAGCTGGGCAGTGTGGTGGCCGGACAGGGCGCCTGCACCAACTCCAGCTTCGCCGACCAGTACGAGCTGGGCGTCCACTATGCCCCCATTGCCGACTTCGATCTGCTGATGGCCGCCGTGGAGTCGGCCCGTGAGCTGGGCGTGAAGATGCCCGTGGGCAACCTCTACTCCTCCGATACCTTCTATGACGCCGCCGGCCGCAACGCCCGGATGCAGAAGATGGGCGTCATGGCCGTGGAGATGGAGGCCGCTGCTCTGTACTGCACCGCCGCCTATCTGGGCAAGCGTGCGCTGGCCATCTGCTCCATCAGCGACAATCTGGTGCTGGGTACCGAGCTCACCGCCGACGAGCGCCAGACCACCTTCACCAACATGATGAAGATCGGCCTGGAGGCAGCGGTAAAAATGACTAAATAAAGCCGTTTTTCCCACAAAGCATCCGTTTTTTCGAACCCTGCCATGGTGAAAAATGCAGCAGACCCTGCAAATAGGGCTTGCCCTTTTCTGCCGTATCTGTTATAATGCACCTGAACGGGCAAGCTTTGCCCGAATAAATGAAGGAAGGTAGAACAATCATGAAAAGAGTTCTCGCTATGATCCTTGCGCTTGTCATGGCTCTGGCTCTGGTTGCCTGCGGCAACAAGAACACGGACGATGGCAAGAAAGACGATGACAAGAAAGACACCCCCACCGTCATCACCAACCCCGATGAGGTTCAGGATGAGATGACCTCCTCCGACGGCAAGTACGAGGTGGCTTTCGTCACCGACGTGGGTCAGCTGAAGGATAAGTCCTTCAACCAGGGTACTTACGACGGCGTGAAGCTGTACGCCGCCAACAACAACCTGTCCTACAAGTACTATCAGCCCGCCAACGGCAGTGAGGCCACCGATGATGACCGCTTCGCCGCTATGAAGGCCGCCGTGGACAACGGCGCCAAGGTGGTTGTCTGCGCCGGTTATCTGCAGGAGGCTGCTCTGCGTATGGCGGCCAAGCAGTTCACCGATGTGTCCTTTGTCTTCATTGATGGTTATCCCGTCGGTGAGGAAGCCAATGTGAAAGATTCCCCCGCTCTGAAGAACATTGCTGGCATTGCCTTTAAGGAAGAGCAGTGCGGCTATCTGGCCGGTTACGCTGTTGTCAAGGAAGGCTACACCAAGCTGGGCTTCAGCGGTGGCGGCGGCGGCACCAACCCCGCCTGCTGCCGTTACGGCTATGGCTTCGTGCAGGGCGCTGACGCCGCTGCCAAGGAGCTGAACGAGAAGGTAGAGATCAACTACTCCTGGCAGTATGGTGCCAACTACAACGCCTCCCCCGAGCTGCAGACCATGGCCGCCGGCTGGTATCAGACTGGCACTGAGGTCATCTTCGCCTGCGGCGGCTCCATGTTCGCCTCCATCTCCGCTGCCGCTGCTGCTGAGGAGGGCAAGGTCGTCGGCGTGGACGTGGACCAGTCTGGTGAGTCCACCACCGTGATCACCTCCGCTATGAAGGGCTTGGCTGACTCTGCTCAGTGGGCTCTGGGCAAGTTCTATGCCGGTGAGTTCGCCTCCATCGGCGGTGTCCAGACCTCTCTGGGTGCCAATGAGAACGCCGTGGGTCTGCCCACTGCTACCTGGTCCCTGACCAAGTGGAGCGTTGATTCTTACAAGGTCATGCTGCAGGACATTAAGGACGGCAAGATCGCCATCGACAACAACTACGACAATCTGGCCAGCACCGAGAATCTCACTCTGAACATCGTCGGCTAAGCCTCTGCGTGTCGAACTCCACAGCGCCCGTGCTTTGCACGGGCGCTGTTTTTTGCTCCAAAGCCCCGGATGCCTCCCGTGGAGATTTGCGGCATCCCGCTTGTCAACCGGCGGCCGTCATGCTATAATTTTCTCAAAAAGCCGGAAGGGGGGAGCACACATGGGACTGCACGACGGACATCGCCAGCGCAAGCGGGAGCGCTTCCTGAAGCAGGGAGCCGACGGTCTGGCGGATCATGAGGTGCTGGAGCTGCTGCTGTACTATGCCATCCCCCGCCGGGACACCAACGAGCTGGCCCACCGGCTGATCCAGCACTTCGGTACGCTGGACGCCGTGTTCCAGGCCCCGCCGGAGGCACTGATGCAGGTGTCCGGCATCGGGGAGAATGCCGCCGTGCTGTTGAATCTGGTGCCGGCGGCCCAACGCTGCGCCCGGCGCAGCGTCTCTGCCGAACGCATCCTCAACTCCGTGGAGCGCTGCGGTGCCTACTTCATGGACCTGCTGGATGGTCAGCGCCGGGAGCTGCTGTATCAGGTGTGTCTGGACGGCAAGGGAAAGGTGCTTTCCTGCAAATGCCTGTCCCAAGGCAGCGCCGATATGACCTCCCTCAGCATCCGGCAGGTGGTGGAGAACGCCCTGCTGTCCGGCGCCGCAGGCGTGGTGCTGGGCCACAATCACCCCAGCGGCGTGGCTCTGCCGTCGGCGGAGGACCGGGCCGCCACCCTGCAGGTGCGGGACGCTCTGGCCACCATGGACATCCGCCTGCTGGACCACATCATCGTGGCCGACGGTGATTTCGTCTCCATGGAGGCCAGCGGCCTTCTGTACGGCTGACCCACTCAAAGAAAATCCCCCAGCGCCCCGCTCCATCCGGAGCGGGGCGCCGCCATGTTTTCCCTCCACAAAATCAGAACATTTGTTTCAAAATTCATATTTACATATGGGATTTTTGTGGTAAAATAAAGTGATATACACTGAAATTGCAGGAGGCGCTTTCCATGCCCCAGTTCAAAGTTGTTTCGGAATATACCCCCTCTGGCGACCAGCCGCAGGCCATTGAAAAGCTGGCGGAGGGGCTGGAGAACGGCCTGCGCCAGCAGGTGCTGCTGGGCGTCACCGGCAGCGGCAAGACCTACACCATGGCCAAGGTCATCGAGAAGGTGCAGCGCCCCACGCTGGTGCTGGCCCACAACAAGACGCTGGCAGCCCAGCTGTGCGAGGAGTTCCGGGAGTTCTTCCCGGAAAACGCCGTGGAGTACTTCGTCTCCTACTACGACTACTATCAGCCGGAGGCGTACATCCCCCACACGGATACCTTCATCGAGAAGGATGCCGCCATCAACGCCGAGATCGAGCGCCTGCGCCACAGCGCCACGGCAGCCCTCTTCGAGCGGCGGGACGTCATCGTGGTGGCGTCGGTGTCCTGCATCTACGGCTTGGGGGATCCCATCGACTACGCCAATATGGTCATCTCCCTGCGGCAGGGGAAGGAGTACCCGCGGGATCAGCTGCTGCGGAAGCTGGTGGAGATCCGCTACGACCGCAACGATGTGGCCTTCGAGCGCAATATGTTCCGGGTCCGGGGGGACACGGTGGAGATTTACCCGGTGTACGCCAACGGCTACGCCATCCGGGTGGAGTTCTTCGGGGACGAGATCGACCGCATCTCGGAGATCAACCCCGTCACCGGTCAGGCCCAGCGGGTGCTGCAGCACGTGGCCATTTACCCCGCCAGCCACTACGTCACCACCAAGGAGAAGATGGAGCGGGCGGTGCAGGAGATCGAGCGGGAGCTGGCGGAGCGCAAGGCCTACTTCGAGGATCACGGCAAGCTCATTGAGGCCCAGCGCATCGACCAGCGCACCCGCTACGACGTGGAGATGATGCGGGAGTTGGGCTACTGCACCGGCATCGAGAATTACAGCCGGGTCATCTCCGGCCGGGAGCCGGGTTCCCCGCCCACCACGCTGCTGGACTACTTCCCGGAGGACTTTGTCCTTTTTGTGGACGAGAGCCATGTGACCCTGCCGCAGGTGCGGGCCATGTATAACGGCGACCGGGCCAGGAAGGAGAGTTTGGTGGAGTACGGCTTCCGCCTGCCCTGCGCCTATGATAACCGCCCCCTGAAGTTCCCGGAGTTCGAGGAGCGCTTCCGTCAGGCGGTGTTCGTCTCCGCCACGCCGGGGGAGTACGAGCGGGAGGGAGCCGACCAGATCGTGGAGCAGGTGATCCGCCCCACAGGCCTGCTGGATCCCCGTGTGGAGGTGCGCCCCGTCACCGGCCAGATCGACGATCTGGTGGAGGAGATCCGGGTCCGTGCCGCACGGGACGAGCGGGTGCTGGTGACCACCCTCACCAAGCGCATGGCGGAGGATCTGACGGACCACATGAAGGGCCTTGGCCTGCGGGTGCGGTATATGCACTCCGACATCGCCACCATCCAGCGGATGGAGCTGATCCGGGACCTGCGGCTGGGGGAGTTCGACGTGCTGGTGGGCATCAACCTGCTGCGTGAGGGACTGGACCTGCCGGAGGTATCCATGGTGGCCATTCTGGACGCCGATAAGGAGGGCTTCCTCCGCAGCGAGACCAGCCTCATCCAGACCATCGGCCGGGCCGCCCGCAACGCAGAGGGACTGGTGGTGCTGTACGCCGATACCGTCACCCCATCCATGAGGGCGGCCATTACCGAGACGGAGCGCCGCCGGAAGAAGCAGGACGCCTACAACAAGGCCCACGGCATCGTCCCGCAGACCATCCGCAAGAGCGTGCGGAAGGTGCTGGAGATCTCCCATTCGGCGGAGGAAGAAAAGACCACCGCCCACCGCAAGCTGACGGACGCCGAGCGGGAGGCCACCATCCGCCGGCTGGAAAAGGAAATGAAGGAAGCCAGCAAAATGCTGGAATTCGAATATGCCGCCCTGCTGCGTGACCAGATCATCGAGCTGCGGGGTCAGAAGTAAAAGGAGGCGTTATGGCCCATATACCCACCGTGGATATCCGCCAACTGGGGGATATCTCCTTTGACCGCCAACTGGCGCTGGCCCGGCAGCCCAACCGGGATTACGACGTGGACCGGTGGCTGTTCGTCCCCAACACCTATACCGAGTACCGGTACATTCTGGGTACACGGGGAAAAAAGCCCCTGATCTGTGTGGGTATCAACCCCTCCACCGCCCGGCCCGGTGCGCTGGATCCCACCCTGAAAAGCGTGGAACGCATCGCCCGCAACAGCGGCTTTGACTCCTTCATCATGTTCAATGTCTATGCCCAGCGGGCCACCTCCCCCGACGACATGGAGCGCACCTGCAACCCGGAGCTGCACCGGGAGAATATGCGGGCCTTTGCCTACATTCTCTCCCGCACGCCGGATCCGGTGGTGTGGGCGGCCTGGGGGACTATCATCGAGAAGCGGGACTACCTGTGGCCCTGCCTGCGGGATATGATCGCCCTGGGAGAGGCCGCCGGCGCCCGGTGGGTCACCTGCGGCAAGCGCTCTGCGGCGGGGCATCCCCATCACCCCCTGTACCTCCGGGCGGACGCCGTGCCGGAGCCCTTCGACGTGGCGGCCTACGCCGCTGAGGGGGAGGCCCGTGCCGCCGCTGCGGCCCGTGGCCGTCGCCGCCGGATATGAGGAGGGGAGCGCTATGACGGAGAAGCGTGCCGGGCTCAGCGCCATGACCCTGAAATACATCGCCATGGCCACCATGCTGGTGGACCATATGGGGTACGTCCTGTTTCCGTGGATCCTGTGGCTGCGGTGCGTGGGGCGCATCGCCTTTCCCATCTTCGCCTTTCAGATCGCTGAGGGCTGCATCCGCACCCATGACAGGCGGCGGTACGCCCTGCGGCTGCTGCTGTTTGCGGTGCTGACGGAGGTACCCTTCGATCTGGCCTTCAGCGGCCGGCCGCTGGATCCGAGCTACCAGAATGTCCTGTGGACGCTGCTGGCCGGGGCGCTGGTGTGCTGGGCGGCGGACTGGGCGCAGAGGACCCCGGACGCCCTGCACCTTCTGGCGGCCACGGCGGCGTTTGCCGGAGCCTTCTGGCTGCTGGAGGTCTGCCATACGGACTACGGCGGCTGGGGCATGGCCCTGATTTTGTTGTTTCACCTGTCCCGTGGGAACCGGCTGATCCAGCTGGCGGGACTGGCGGTGTTCTGTGTCGCCAGCGTAGGCGGCGTCAGCATCGAACTGTACGCACTGGTGAGCCTTGCCCCCATCTGGCTCTATGACGGGCGGCGGGGCTATTGCAGCCGCCCCATCCAGTGGTTGTGCTACGCATTTTATCCCGTTCACCTGCTGCTCCTGTGGCTCTATGCCCGGACGGTGGACAGTATATGGTATTTGACATAAGGAGATACATCATGGCAAAGCATAAAGAGGAAAAGACCAACGTCATGCGGGTGCTGGATCAGAAGAAGATCCCCTATACCGCCCACACCTACGACCCGGAGAGCGGCATCGACGGCGTGTCCGTGGCCCGTTCGCTGGGGCAGGATCCGGCATCGGTGTTCAAAACGCTGGTGGCCCGTGGGGCCAGCGGCGGTTATTACGTGTTCGATATCCCCGTGGCCGCCACACTGGACCTGAAAAAGGCCGCCCATGCCGTGGGGGAGAAGTCCGTGGCCATGCTGCCTCAGAAGGAGCTGCTGCCCCTGACGGGCTATGTCCACGGCGGGTGCAGCCCCGTGGGCATGAAAAAGCTGTTCCCCACGGTGTTCCATGAGACGGCGGCGAGCCTGCCTGTCATCATGGTGTCGGCGGGGAAGCTGGGGCACCAGATCGCCTGCGACCCCAAGGCACTGTTGGCGCTGGTGAGGGCCGATACGGCGGACATCATCACGGAGGAATGACGGATGCAGCTGCGTTTTATCGACGAGCACAATGACCGGGGCCACCTGCTGTGGGCGGAGGAGCCGGTGGGGTTGGCCCTGCGGGGCGAGACGCAGCAGGCGGCGCTCTCCAAGCTCCCGGCGGAGCTGACGGCCTATCGCCGCTGGCTGGGTCTGCCGCCGGTGTCGGCGGTGGGAGTTGTCACGCAGGAGGCGGCCAGCCCTCTCAACGTCCACGATGCCGACAGCGACATCCTGCTGCCCTCCGAGCACCGCCCCCTGACGGCGGAGGAGTATGAAGCACGGAAGGCACTGGCCCTGCGGTCGGCGGAGGACTTCCTGACGCTGTACCGCTCCATCCCCGACAAGACACACACCACCCTCCCCCAGCGGGAGACCTTCTACGGGGACGTCCCCCTGACGGCGGAGGAGATGTACCGGCATACGAAAAACGTCAACGCCTACTACTTCGGAGAGATCGGGGTGGAGGTCGGCAACGAGCCGGATATCCTCATCTGCCGCCGGGCGGGCTTCGCCGCACTGGAGCGACAGCCCCGGTACCTTCACAATGCCGTGTTCCACGGCAGCTATGACGAGGACTGGACGCTGCGGAAGGTGCTGCGCCGCTTTGTGTGGCATGACCGCATCCATGGCCGGGCCATGTGGCGCATGGCCTGCGCCCTCTGCGGCAGCCGCCGGGTGGCCGACCCCTATCGCTTCGCATAAATCGGAGATCAACAGGAGAAACACACCATGCAGGATCATATTTATATCAAGGGCGCACGGGAGAATAACCTCAAGAACATCGACGTCACCATCCCGCGGGACAAGCTGGTGGTGCTGACGGGGCTCTCCGGCAGCGGCAAGTCCTCGCTGGCCTTTGACACCATCTACGCCGAGGGCCAGCGCCGGTATGTGGAGAGCCTGTCCAGCTACGCCCGGATGTTTCTGGGCCAGATGGATAAGCCCGATGTGGACTATATCGACGGCCTGTCCCCGGCCATTTCCATCGACCAAAAGACCACCAGCAAGAACCCCCGCTCCACGGTGGGCACGGTGACGGAGATCTACGACTATCTCCGCCTGCTGTGGGCCCGCATCGGCACCCCCCACTGCCCCAAGTGCGGCAAGGAGATCCGCCAGCAGACCATCGACCAGATCATCGACCAGATCCTGGCCCTGCCGGAGGGGACCCGGATTCAGGTGCTGGCCCCGGTGGTCCGGGGCCGCAAGGGCGAGTACGCCAAGGTGCTGGAGGATGCCCGCCGCTCCGGCTACGTCCGGGTCCGTGCCGACGGGAGCCTCTATGACCTGTCGGAGGATATCCCGCTGGAGAAGAACAAGAAGCACCACATCGAGATCGTGGTGGACCGGCTCATCGTCCGGCCCGACCTTGGCCAGCGGCTGACGGACTCCGTGGAGACGGCGTCCCACCTCTCCGGCGGCATCGTCATCGTGAATCTGCTGCGGGAGGAGCAGGATCTGATCTTTTCCCAGAACTACGCCTGCGATGACTGCGGCATCAGCATCGAGGAGCTGACGCCCCGGATGTTCTCCTTCAACAACCCCTACGGCGCCTGCCCCACCTGCACGGGGCTGGGAATGCAGCTGAAGGCGGACCCCGCCCTCATCATCCCCGACGACAGCCTCTCCATTCTGGACGGAGCCATCACTGCCAGCGGCTGGAACTCCATCCGCTCCGACGGCATCAGCCGGATGTACTTCGAGGCCCTGTCCAAGAAATATCAGTTCTCCCTCCGAACCCCGGTGCGGGAGCTGCCGGAGTCCGTGCGGCAGATCATCCTCTACGGCACCGGCGGCGAGAAGCTGGAGCTGCACTATGACCAGCCCCGTGGCAAGGGCGTATTGTATCAGCCCTTCGAGGGGGTGGCCAACAATCTGGAGCGTCGGTATCAGGAGACTCAGTCCGACGCCAGCAAGCGGGAGATCGAGGAGTTCATGTCCCAATGCCCCTGCCCGGCCTGTCAGGGCCGCCGCCTGAAGCCGGAGGCGCTGGCGGTGACGGTGGGTGGCCTGTCCATCTGGCAGGCTACGGAGCTGCCGGTGGATGAGGAACTGGCCTTCTTCAACGGCCTGACCCTGACGGAGACGCAGCAGCTCATCGCCGCACAGATCTTGAAGGAGATCCGCTCCCGGCTGGGCTTTTTGCAGTCCGTGGGCCTCAGCTACCTGACCCTGTCCCGCTCCAGCGGTACCCTGTCCGGCGGCGAGAGCCAGCGTATCCGGCTGGCCACGCAGATCGGCAGCAGCCTGATGGGGGTGCTGTATATTCTGGACGAGCCCTCCATCGGCCTGCACCAGCGGGACAACGACAAGCTGCTGGCTACCCTCTGCCGCCTGCGGGATCTGGGCAATACCCTCATTGTGGTGGAGCACGACGAGGACACCATGCGGGCCGCCGACTACCTCATCGACATCGGCCCCGGCGCCGGAGCCCACGGCGGGCAGGTGGTGGCCGCCGGCACGCCGGAGGAGGTCATGGCCGATCCCAATAGCCTGACGGGCCAGTACCTCAGCGGGAAAAAACGCATCGAGGTGCCGGCCGCCCGCCGTCCCGGCAATGGGAAGCTCCTGACGGTGCGGGGCGCACGGGAGAATAACCTGAAAAACATCGACATCTCCGTGCCGCTGGGGACCTTCACCTGCGTCACCGGCGTCTCCGGCAGCGGCAAGTCCTCTCTGGTCAACGAGATCATCTATAAGCGGCTGGGCGCCGAGTTGAACCGCATGAAGACCCACCCCGGCAAGCACACCGCCATGGAGGGACTGGAGTATCTGGACAAGGTGGTAGGCATCGACCAGAGCCCCATCGGCCGCACGCCCCGCTCCAACCCCGCCACCTACACCAATCTCTTCAACGACATACGCAATCTTTTTGCCGCCACGCAGGAGGCCAAGGCCCGTGGCTACGGGCCGGGGCGCTTCTCCTTCAACACCCGTGGCGGCCGGTGCGAGGCTTGCTCCGGCGACGGTCTGCTGAAGATCGAGATGCACTTTCTGGCGGACGTGTACGTCCCCTGCGAGGTGTGCCACGGCAAGCGCTATAACCGGGAGACGCTGGAGGTGAAGTACAAGGGCAAGAGCATTGCTGACGTGCTGGATATGACGGCGGAGGAGGCGCTGGCCTTTTTTGCCCCGGTGCCGAGGATCGCCGAAAAGCTTCGAACCCTCTGCGATGTGGGACTGGGCTATGTGAAGCTGGGCCAGTCCTCCACCACCCTCTCCGGCGGTGAGGCCCAGCGGGTGAAGCTGGCCACGGAGCTGTCCCGCCGTGCCACGGGCCGCACCTTCTATATTCTGGACGAGCCCACCACGGGTCTGCACTCCGACGATGTGAAAAAGCTGCTGGAGGTGCTGCAGCGGCTGGTGGACGCCGGGAACACGGTGCTGGTCATCGAGCACAATCTGGATGTCATCAAGTCCGCCGACTGGCTCATCGATCTGGGCCCGGAGGGCGGCGCCGGGGGAGGGACCCTCGTCTGCGCCGGTACTCCGGAGACAGTGGCGGCCTGCGAGACCTCGTACACCGGCCAGTACCTGAAAAAGTATCTGTCCTGAACGCCTGCCGTCGGTTGCGGCGGCGGAGAAAATATGATAAGCTGATACCGAGACACCCGCCCTCCCGTCTTCTGCATACAATGGCATGAGGTGATGGCATGAAACTGATGGGAGACGGCCTCATTGCCTTTTTGGCGGCGGTGGGCGTGAGCACCATCCTCTGGCTGCTGGCGGAGACACTGCTGCGCCGCCATAGCCCGGTGGCGGAGGCCGTACTGGTGCTGCCGGTCCGGGGTGACGGGGCCACGCTGGAGCGGGCTCTGCACCTGACCATGGAGCAGCGCGCGACAGGGGAGACCCCCATCCTGCTGGCGGACTGCGGGTTGGATGAGACGGGCCTGCGTCTGGCGCAGAGCCTGACGCAGCGATACAGCCGGGTGCAGCTTTGCCCGGCGGAGGAATTGGAAAATTATCTGAAGTGAGGAACGAGCTATGGGTGAGCGCTGCACGGTGGAGGGAACCGTCCAACACGTGATCTTCCAGAATGAGGAGAACGGCTATACGGTGCTGGGCCTGCTGACGGAGGAGGGCGAGCTGGTGACGGTGGTGGGATGTATCCCCTGCGTGGCCCCCGGTGAAAAGCTCACCGCCGACGGCCTGTGGGTCAGCCACCCCTCCTACGGTCAGCAGTTCGCCGCCGAGACGGTGGAGCGTCTGATGCCGGAGACGGAGGAGGAACTCATCAGCTACCTCTCCTCCGGCATCATCAAGGGCGTCGGCCCCGCCACGGCGGAGCGGCTGGTGGAGCGGTTCGGCGGCGAGACGCTGGCTGTTATCGAGGAGGAGCCGGAGCGGCTGAGCACCGTCAAGGGCATCACCTCCAAGCGGGCTATGGAGATCTCCGCCGCCTTCCGGGAGCTGACGGGACTGCGTCGGGTCATGGAGTTTCTGGCCCGGTACGAGCTGCCGGTGGAGCTGGCCATGCGGCTGTACCGCACCTACGGAGCCGATGCGCTGCCCCGTCTCCGGGCGGACCCCTATCTGCTGGCGGGGGAGCGCTACGGCGTAGCCTTTGCCGATGTGGACGAGATCGCTCTGAGTATGGGCTTCGGCGGCGACAGCCCCTGCCGCACGGAGGCGGCGGTGCTGTACGAGCTGGAGCACAATCTGGGAAACGGCCATGTGTTCCTGCCCCGGCCCAAGCTGCTGGCGGCCACGGAACAGCTCATCGGCGCCCCGCCGGAGCTGGTGGAGCAGGCGCTGGACACATTGGAGAGCCGTGGCGCCGTGGCGGAGGAGCGGATCGCACGGGTGGACGCCTGTTACCTGCGCCGGATGTATCTGGCAGAGAGCGAGACGGCCCGGCGGCTGCTGGCACTGCGGGATGCTCCCCGATCACAGGGCCGGGGCGTGGAGAAGCTGATCCGGGAGATGGAGGAGCAGCAGGGCATCGCCTATGCCCCTCAGCAGCGTCAGGCGGTGGAGCTGGCGGCCCGCACCGGCGTGCTGCTGCTGACCGGCGGCCCCGGCACCGGCAAGACCACCTCCACACGGGGCATCGTGGCCCTCTTCGAGGGCATGGGCCTTCAGGTGCTGCTGCTGGCCCCCACAGGCCGTGCCGCCAAGCGCATGAGCGAGCTGTGCCGCCGGGAGGCCCAAACCATCCACCGGGCGCTGGGTATGACCTATAACGAGCTTACCGGCGAGACGGTGTTCAAGAAAAACGGCAAGGAGCCGCTGGAGGCCGATGCCGTCATTGTAGACGAGATGAGCATGGTGGACCTGCCGTTGATGCAGGCGCTGCTGGAGGCTGTGAAGCCCGGCTGCCGTCTGGTGATGGTGGGGGACCCCGATCAGCTGCCCTCCGTTGGCCCCGGCAACGTGCTGGGGGATCTGCTGCGCTCCCACGCAGTGGCCGCCGTGTCCCTGACGGAGGTGTTCCGTCAGGCGGAGCGTTCCGCCATCATCCGCAATGCCCACGCCGTCAACAGCGGCCGTCCCCCGGAGCTTGGCAGCGGCCAGAACGACTTCTTTTTCCTGTGCCGCCGGGCCCCGGACCGTCTGGTGCAGACGGTGGTGGACCTGTGCCGCACTCGCCTGCCGGACAACATGGGGATCCCCGCCGATCAGATCCAGGTGCTGTCCCCCACCCGCCGGGGCCTTACCGGCACCGTGAGCCTGAACCGGGCGCTGCAGGCGGCTTTGAACCCGCCTGCCCCGGACAAGCGCCAGAAAACGTGGGGGGAGCTGACCTTCCGGGAGGGGGATCGGGTCATGCAGACCCGCAACAACTACGACGTCCTCTGGCAGAAGGACGACGGCGAGATGGGTACCGGCATCTTCAACGGCGACGTGGGGATCATTCAGGAAATTGATCCCGGCGGCGAGCTGGTGACCATCCGCTTCGATGACCGCACCAGCGTCTATACCCCGGATCTGCTGGGCCAGCTGGACATGGCCTACGCCATGACGGTACATAAGGCGCAGGGCAGCGAGTACCGGGCCGTGGTGCTGGTCAGCGCCCCTGCTGCCGCATCTCTCATGGTGCGGGAGGTGCTGTATACTGCCATCACACGGGCCAGAGAGCTGCTGGTAATGGTGGGGGACGATGTGATTCCCGGAAAAATGGCAGAAAACGACCGGCAGGCCCGGCGATACAGCGGCCTGCGCCGCAGACTCATGCAGGGAGGTGGCAGCGATGGCGCTTCAGGATGATCTGAACCGGCTGCAAAAGCAGCTGGGGAATTTTCTCTTTCCCCGGAAATGTCCCTTCTGCGGGGCCGTCACCGGCGGCCGCCTGCTGTGCAGCAGCTGCGAAAGGACTCTGCCCTATACCGGGGAGAACGCCCTGTGTCAGGGGACCTTCGGGCGCTGCGCCTCGCCGCTGTACTATACCGCCCCCGTCCGGGAGGCTATCCTCCGCTTCAAGTTTCAGGGCCACACCGGCGGGCTGGACTGCTTCGGCCGTCTGCTGGCCGACTGCGCCGCCCGGTGGTATTCCGGCGAGTTTGACACCGTGACGTGGGTGCCGGTGAGCCGCAAGCGCCTGCGGCAGCGGGGCTTTGACCAGTCCCGTCTGCTGGCGGCCAGCCTGTGCGTGGATTGGCACGTGGCCCCGGTGGAGACCCTCCGCAAGGCGGTGGACAACCCCGCCCAGTCGGGGCTCACCGATGCCGAGCATCGCCGGGCCAACGTGCTGGGAGTCTACGAGGCCCTGCCGGAGAACGTCCGGGACAAGCGCCTCCTGCTCATCGACGATATCGTCACCACCGGCTCCACCCTCACCGAGTGCGTCCGGGTGCTGCGGGAGGCCGGGGCCGCCGACGTGGTGTGCCTGACGCTGGCCCGCACCGGGGAGGAGCACTGATTAAGGGGAATGCGGCCTGCGGCGAGACACCGCCGGTATGGAAATGCCGCAAACGGCGCACAATAGCACCGGGACTTGTCTGCGGCGGGACGTGATTTCCTAAAAAACTGTGAACATTTGTTTACGAAGCCATAAAACCGGGAAAACACTCTTGCAAAATGCGGAAAGCGCCTTTATAATTGTAGCTTAGAGAAGAATCGGCTGCCTGCAGCCGTGTCCCATAACAGAAGAAAACGAGGTGCAGCGTATGTGTTCATTGGCAAAGGATATCGGGATCGATCTGGGTACCGCATCGGTACTGGTCTATATTAAGGGCAAGGGCGTCGTGCTCAACGAGCCGTCTGTGGTGGCCATCGACAAGAATACCGGCCGCCTGCTGAAGGTGGGTGCCGAGGCTCAGGCCATGCTGGGCCGTACTCCCGGCAACATCGTGGCCATCCGCCCCCTGCGGGACGGCGTCATTTCCGACTACGATATGACGGAGCGGATGCTCAAGGAGTTTATCCGCAAGGTCACCGGCGGCTTCCACCTGTTCCCGCCCCGGATCATGGTGTGCGTCCCCTCCGGCATCACGGAGGTGGAAGAGCGTGCCGTCATCGACGCCGGCCGTCAGGCAGGCGCCCGCCGTGTCTACCTCATTGAGGAGCCCGTAGCGGCGGCCATCGGCGCCGGCATCGACATCACCAAACCCGACGGCCACATGGTGGTGGATATCGGCGGCGGCACCAGCGACATCGCCGTCATCAGCCTCTCCGGCGTGGTGGAGTCCGCCTCCATCAAGGTGGCCGGCGACCAGTTCAACGAGTCCGTCGTCAAGTATATGCGCCGCAAGCACAATATCCTCATCGGTGAGCGCACAGCGGAGCAGATGAAGATGGAGATCGGCTGCGTCTATCCCAAGGAGGAGGAGGCTACCATTGAGATCAAGGGCCGCTGCCTGATGACGGGCTTGCCCAAGACCATCACCGTCAACTCCACCGAGATGATGGAGGCCTTCGAGGAGCCGGTGGAGCGTATTCTGGAGGCGGTTCACAACGTGCTGGAGCGCACGCCCCCGGAGCTGGTGGCGGATATCTCCAACAACGGCATCGTCATGACCGGCGGCGGCAGTCTGGTGGACGGCTTCGACAAGCTGATCACCGCCCGCACCGGCATCCATACGGTGGTGGCGGAGGACGCCATCTCCTGCGTGGCGGAGGGTACCGGCAAGAGTCTGGACTCTCTGGGCGATATGCAGGACGGAACGGTGAATCTGTCCCGCAGAAGACAGATGAACTGAGAAGCATTGACTTTGCACCGAAAAGCAGAGCTTCGGCTCTGCTTTTCCTGTAACCGGGCCGGGAGCGGAATCCCTGTCCCGCAGCATCAGAAAAGGAGGAGTCCCCATGAAGTTTTCCAGCAAAGTGCAGAAATGCGGCCTGTCGCCCATGCGTAAATTCCACCCCTATGCGGTGGCCGCCAAGGCCAAGGGCCGGAACATCTATCACCTGAACATCGGTCAGCCGGATATCGAGACGCCCAAGGCGTTCTTCGATGCCGTCCGCAGCTTTGACCTGCCGGTGCTGGAGTACGCACCCTCTCCCGGCGTCCCCGCCCTCATTGAGGCCATCCGGGACTACTATGCTGCGCTGGATATGCACTTTGCCGCCGAGGATATCCTCATCACCAACGGCGGCTCCGAGGCGCTCCAGATCGCCATGAACTGCATTCTCGACGACGGCGACGAGATCCTCATCCCGGAGCCCTTCTACCCCAACTACAACACCATGGCCCGCACCTGCGGCGCCGTGATCCACCCGGTGTCCACCTCCCCGGAGGAGGGGTACTTCTACGCCGACCGCCGCCGCATCGAGGCGGAGATCACCCCCCGCACCCGTGCCATTCTGGTGACCAACCCCGGCAACCCCACCGGCACCGTCCTGACCCATGAGGAGATGGAGATGCTGGTGGACGTGGCCCGGCAGCACGACCTGTTCCTCATCGGTGATGAGGCCTACCGGGAGTTTGTCTACGCCGGGGAGCCTCTCCAGTCCTTCGGCGAGTTCACCCATGCAGCGGAGAACGTCATCCTCATCGACACGGTGTCCAAGCGCTTCTCCGCCTGCGGCGCCCGCATCGGCTGCCTCATCTCCCGCAACCGGGAGCTGATGGCCCACGCCATGAAGTATGCTCAGTGCCGTCTGGCGGTGCCGACGCTGGATCAGTTGGCCTCCGCCGCATTGTATCAGGTGGGCCCGGAGTATTTCGCCGCCACCCGTGAGGAGTATAAGCGCCGCCGTGACACGGTGGTCCGCAAGCTCCAGCAGATTCCCGGCGTGGTCTGTAAATGTCCCAAGGGCGCCTTTTATCTGATGGCCGCTCTGCCGGTAGATGATGCCGACACCTTCCAGCAGTGGCTGCTGGAGGAGTTCGAGGATCACGGCGATACCGTCATGTTTGCCCCCGGCGAGCCCTTCTACGGCACTCCCGGCAAGGGCAAAAACGAGATCCGCATTGCCTACGTCCTGAAGCAGCAGGATCTGGAGCGTGCCATGGATCTGCTGGCGCTGGGTATCCGTGCCTATCAGCAGCGATAATGAACCACAGCCGGAGCCGTCGCTCCGGCTGCCCTTCCGTCAGGAAAGCGAGGATATGATGATGTTTCAAGGCTATGACCAGCAGACGGTGGATTTTCTCTGGGGCATCCGCTTCAACAACGACCGCAGCTGGTTTCAGGAGCATAAAGAGCAGTACCAGACCCACCTGCTGGCCCCCACCCGTGCGCTGGGGGAGCAGCTCTACGACGGCCTTCATGCCATGCTGCCCCACGAACCGCTGATACTGAAGGTCAGCCGCATCTACCGGGATGCCCGCCGCCTCCATGGGCAGGGACCCTATAAGGATCACCTGTGGCTCTGTGTCCGCACCGGCGATCAGGACTGGACCGGCCGCCCCACCTTCTACTTTGAGATTGCCCCGGATTATTACAGCTACGGCATGGGCTTCTGGTGTGCCGCCCCGGCCCTCATGGCCCTGTACCGCCAGCGCATCGACGCCGACCCCAAGCCGCTGGAGAAGCTGGTGCGCCGCTTTGACCGCCAGCAGACCTTCCGGCTCACCGGCCCGGAGTACGCCCGCAGCAAGGGGCAGGTGTCCGACCTCCTGCGCCCGTGGTATCAGAAAAAATCCCTGTCCCTGCAATGGGAAGCCCCGCTGGACCAGCGTATTTTCAGCCCCCAGCTGCCGCAGGAGATTCTGGAGAGCTTCCGGGAGCTGCTGCCCTTCTACCGCTACTTTACAGATCTCTGTGCCGCTCTGTCCCGTCAGGAGGGAGCGGACGAATAAGCATAAGCACGGCAGACGCCTCGTCTGCCGTGCTTTTTCTGCGCTTTTTGCCCCTTTCCGCTTGGCCGTCCGGTCAAGGAGCCTGCCGCAGTATGGCGTATTTCTGCCCGGCAAAACCATGCTTGCCCTTTGCCTACTGACGGTAAACTGTAAAACCCCCGAAATTTGCAGAAAGTGCTTGAATTCTGTCAAGCACGGTGCTATGATACAACTATCAAGCGTGCGGCCAAAAGCCCGTGGGCTTTTTATCGTTTCATTGAAACGATAAAGGGTGTTCAAAGGGAGTGTCATCCTGAGGAGAGGCGCAGCCCCGACAGGAGGATCCGTATCCCTTTTGCAGTGTCCCGCTACAAAAGCCTGCCAGCCAAGAGCCCCACACGCAAAAAATAGGAGGAGATACTTATGACAAACCGCAAGAGTACCAAACGGGCCTTGCTGGGCAGCATCATGGCCATGGTTCTGTGCCTGGCTATGCTGGTAGGCGCTACCTTCGCATGGTTCACCGACACCGCATCCACCGGGGTCAATAAGATCCAGGCCGGTAACCTGGATGTAGCGCTGGAAATGAAGGATGCCAGCGGCAAGTGGGTCAGCGCCGAGGGCAAGACGCTGGACTTCGTCAAGGCTGCTGCGGGCGAGCAGGTTCTGTGGGAGCCGGGCTGCACCTATACCCTGCCGGAGCTGCGTGTGGTCAACAACGGCAATCTGGCGCTGAAGTACAAGGTGACCATCACCGGCATCAACGGCAGCGCCAAACTGAACGAGGCCATCGAGTGGACCATCGGCGATGTGGCGATGGGCGCTGAGCAGCATCTGGCGGCCGGTGAGAGCAATGCCTTCACCATCAAGGGCCACATGAAGGAGTCTGCCGGCAACGAGTACATGAACGAGTCCATCGACGGCATCGCCATCACCGTGGTGGCCACGCAGGACACCGTGGAGAGCGACAGCTTCGGCAAGACCTACGACAAGGATGCTGAATATCCTATTACAGTTACAACGGGAGACGAACTGCAGTCCATTGTGAACAATGCAACAGCTCCTGTCAATATCGTGCTGGCGAACAGCATTACGACCAACAACTTCGTCATCCCTGAGGATAAGGATGTAACCCTGGATTTGAATGGCCGCACTGTAACGAATGCTGCATCGCACACCATTCTGAATAAAGGCCATCTTACTCTGAAAGATTCCAGCGCAGATAAAAGCGGTCAAATCATCTCCCTCAAGGGCAACACTGCAGCACTTCGCAACGGAGATAACGCAGTCTGTGTAGTCGAGGGCGGAACCATTTCTCGTGACGGGGCCAATGGAAATACATGGCATGTGGTTGAAAACTTTGGCAAGATGACCTTCAATGGTGGTAAGGTCGTCCTAAAGAACGGAAATGGCTTTGCTATTACCAATGGCTGGAATTATTTTGATCCCGGTGCTTCTACTACGCATGCAGTGATGGAAATCAACGCTTTGGAGCTTGATACCGATTCCAGTGGAATTAAGAATTGCAGATACGGCGATCTGACCGTAAATGATGTGAACGTGGCCTCTACCGGATATTGGGCCCTTTCCAACGACTATCTTGGAACAGCCGTAATCAACGGTGGAACCTTTACTTCCACTTCTTTCAAGGCAGTTTCCAACGGTGCTGCAATGACGGTGAATGGCGGAACCTTTGACGGAACAGCAGGGTTTTTCGTTCAGAGCTATGCCACATCCACAGTTCTCAACGGCGGAACCTATACAAACATGAACGTTGACGACCTCGCTGGCTATGTCGGTACGGGACACACCGCACAGCAAAGCGGCACATCCGTGATTATTAAGTAAAACCCTATTTCCACCCCCTCCGCCCTCGGGCGGAGGGGGCAATCAAAGGGCATATCGTCGACACAAGCTTTGTATCTTTCCGCCCGCCGTAAGCGGCAGGCGTCAATCACGGTGCTGTGTCTCCTCTCCCCAACAAAACGCTTGTTTTGTCGGGGACCCCGGATGAATATGCCTTTTGATTGCCTATACAAATTCCATCGAAAACTGAGCGCAATGTAATGAAGGTGTACCCTGTCTTCCTCCACCGGGTGAAGCACGCAGCAAAGGAGGTGCAGAAACCATGGGTTTCTGCCGGCGTTCTTTGGAAACCGCCTCGCTGTATCCGCCACAGGCGGATACAGCGAGGTGGTTTTGAGGAAGTGTCCCGGTTTCCATGCCGCAACGTGGCTGGAGATCGGCTGACACGACGGGGTAGACTTTCTGCCGCTATTGGCAGAAAGTTGCCCTCCGGAGGCAAAATACAAAAACACCCCAACAAAATAGCAGCCCCTCCGCCTTGCGGCGGAGGGGCTGCTATTTCATAAGCTGCTTTCCAAGAGGAGCTTACTTCTGATCGCAGTTGGGGCAGTGGCCATTCTCATCCAGATGAGCGCCGCAGCGGGTGCAGAAGCTGGGCGCCGTGGGAGCCGCAGGAGCCGCAGGAGCAACGGGCGTCACCGGAGCAGCGGGCTGGGAGGGCTGGGTACGGTGCAGCTCCGGCACGGCGAACAGGTCGGCGTCGGCGCTGCGCTCGTTCTGGTTTTTCAGCTTGCGGTTGATGGAGATGACGTTCTTCAGCAGCAGGACCGCCATCATCAGCAGCTCATAGCACAGACGTACCGCAATGGGGCCCAGCACCATCAGCAGGATGCCGTAGCCGCCCAGCCAGTGACGGCCGGTCCAGGTCTCCGGAGCCATGAACAGCATGAAGAAGCCGCACAGAATGAGGTAGGCCGTCACGAAGATGTATAGAGCCTGCAGGATCTTCTCCACGATCAGGAACTTAAAGTTCACGGCGTCGTGGAGGAACTTGCCGAAGCGGCCCAGCTTCTCCCGCTTGCTCTCCGGTACCACCAGAATGAAGGCCGCCACCGTGGCGATGATGGCGAGGATCGTGGCGATGATGCCGAAAGCACCCATATTGGCGCTCAGAGCGCTCAGACTGGTCATAGGATTCATAAGTACCATTCCTTTCTCTATGTGTGTGATCTCTATCTCCATAGCTTTGCCGGATTTCGACAAAACTACGAGGATATCGTATCACGAAAGGGAAAGCTTGTCAACATCCGACCAAAGTGGACAGAAGCAGGACGGATATCCACTTGACAAATGGTCCCAAAATGGGTATATTATGTACCAGTCAAGTGAATATCTTCCACCTTGGGGGAGTAATTCCACTTCGCAGCCTGCGGAGTGAGGCAGCTTCGTCAAACCGGCGTTCAGGCGCCCGGACTGCTTTGAAAGAATGAGACTCATGCGTGGGCTTCGGCCTGCGCATGAGTTTTTTTGTTGCGCCGGGTGGGTAAAATGGAGATGGGGGGAGGACCCCCCGAAGAAGGAGTGGTTGGATGCAAAAGGAATACACCCAAACAAAGGAACAGGTGCTGGAGGGTCTGCGGACGGATCGGCAGGGCCTTTCGGCGCAGGAGGCGGAGAAGCGCCTTCAGGAGCACGGGGAGAACCGCCTGAAGGAGGCGGAGAAGCTGACCTTGTTTCAGCGGTTCGTGCAGCAGCTGAAGGATCCCATGCTGCTGATCCTGCTGGCGGCGGCAGCGGTGTCCGCCGTGACCAATATCCTGTCCCATGAGAGCTTTACGGAGGTCATCATCATCCTGCTGGTGGTGCTGCTGAACGCCGTTCTGGGCGTGGTGCAGGAGAGCAAGGCGGAGGCCGCCATTGAGGCTCTCCAGACCATGACCGCCGCCACCTGCAAGGTACTGCGGGACGGGCAGCAGGTGACCATGGAGAGCCGCCTGCTGGTACCCGGCGACGTGGTGCTGCTGGAGGCGGGCGATGCCGTCCCGGCGGACGGGCGCATTTTGGAGAGCGCCTCCATGAAGATCGAGGAGGCAGCCCTCACCGGCGAGAGTGTCCCCGTCAGCAAGTTTACGGAGCCCCTCGCCGGGGAACAGGTGTCGCTGGGCGACCGGAAGAACATGGCCTACATGGGCTCGGCGGTGGTATACGGCCGGGGCCGCATGGTGGTCACCGCCACGGGCATGGACACGGAGATGGGCAAGATCGCCGGTGTGCTGGCCCAGACGGAGCAGGAGGAGACGCCCCTGCAGCGTAAGCTGACCCAGTTGGGCAGCACCCTATCCAAGATGGTGCTGGCCATTTGCGTGTTCATCTTTGTATTTGACCTGCTGGTGGCGGGTTCCCTGACGCTGGAGAGCGTGTTGGAGACCTTCATGGTGGCAGTGTCGCTGGCGGTGGCCGCCATTCCGGAGGGCCTTGCCACGGTGGTGACGGTGGTGCTCTCCATCGGTGTCACCAAGATGAGCCAGCACAACGCTGTGATCCGCCGTCTGACGGCGGTGGAGACGCTGGGCTGCACGCAGGTCATCTGTTCCGACAAGACCGGTACCCTCACACAGAATAAAATGACGGTGGTGGAGCACACCGGCCCGGAGGGACTGCTGGGTACCGCTATGACCCTCTGCAACGACGCCGTGGAGAATCCCGACGGCACGGTGCAGGGCGAGCCCACGGAGGCGGCGCTGGTGCGCTTCGGCGTGGACAGCGGGCTGGATAAGAACCGGCTGGAGCAGGAGCAGCCCCGTGCGGCGGAGGCTCCCTTCGACTCCTCCCGGAAGATGATGTCCACCATCCACCGCATGGATAACGGCTTCATTCAGTACACCAAGGGCGCACCGGATGAGGTGCTGCGCCGCTGCACCCGATATGAGGAGAGCGGCCGGATGCTGCCCATGACCGAGGAGAAGCGGCAGGAAATTCTGGCGCAGAACAAGGCCATGGCGGATAAGGCTCTGCGTGTGCTGGCGGCGGCCATCCGCCTGTGGGAGGGCGGCCTGCCCAAGGACGACAGCCCGGAGTATCTGGAGCAGGATTTGTGCTTCGTGGGTCTGGCGGGCATGATCGACCCGGTGCGTCCGGAGGTGAAGGCCGCCATCCAGCAGTGCCGCACGGCAGGCATCCGGCCGGTGATGATTACCGGCGACCACAAGGATACCGCCGTGGCCATCGCCAAGGAGTTGGGGATATTGGACGATCCCTCGCAGGCCGTTACCGGCAGCGCTCTGGACAGCCTCAGCGACGAGGAGCTGGCCAAGGAGGTGGAGAAGTACAGCGTGTACGCCCGCGTGCAGCCGGAGCATAAGGTCCGCATCGTTAACGCATGGCGCAAGCGGGGTGCCGTGACGGCTATGACCGGCGACGGCGTCAACGACGCCCCGTCTATCAAGTCCGCCGACATCGGTGTGGGCATGGGCATCACCGGCACCGACGTCACCAAGAATGTGGCGGATATGGTGCTGGCCGACGACAACTTTGCCACCATCGTGGGCGCCGTAGGCGAGGGCCGCCGTATCTACGACAATATCCGCAAGGCCATTCAGTTCCTGCTGGCCTCCAATATGAGCGAGGTGCTGGGCGTGTTCGTGGCTACGCTGCTGGGCTTTACCCTGATGAACCCGGTGCATCTGCTGTTCATCAACCTCATCACCGACTGCTTCCCGGCGCTGGCGCTGGGTCTGGAGAAGGGGGAGCCGGACGTGATGGAGCGGCCGCCCCGCCCCTCTGATGACGGCATTTTCGCCGGTGGTCTGGGCTGGGACATCGCCTATCAGGGCATCCTCATTACCGTTATCACGTTGGTCTCCTACATCATTGGCCACTGCATGGAGGTGGGGTATTTCGAAATGCCCAAGGGCGTCTCCGACGACGGCATGACCATGGCCTTCCTGACCATGAGTATGTGCGAGATCTTCCACAGCTTCAATATGCGCTCTCAGCGGCGCAGCGTGTTCAGCCTGCCCAGTCACAACAAGGTGCTGTGGTTGGCCATGATCGGCAGTCTGCTGCTGACCACCGTGGTGCTGGAGGTGCCCTTCATCGCCAACGCCTTCGGATTTACGCCGGTTAGCTGGACGGAGTACGGGATTGCGCTGGGTCTGGCGGTGCTGGTGATCCCCGTGGTGGAGATCGTAAAAGCCTGCCAGCGGGCCCATGGCCGGAGAAAGAAACAGCTTTAAGCCTGTCGGATCACATCCGCCGGGGCGGCTTTTGCCGCCCCGGCGCTCTGTCAGAACCCTATAAAATGCCGGGCCACCGCCCGGCGTTTTTCTGTCTGCGGGAATTTGCGTGGCGGCGGAAAGTGTGGTACAATCATCTATTATGACAAATTCCTCGGAAGGAGGCGTATCTATATGAGCGATGAACGGATGGAGCAAAACCGGCAGCCGGAAAAGACGGATGTGGTGTTCTTTTCCCCGGAGATGCTGCGGCTGGCGGATCAGCACCGGCGGGAGCAGCAGGAGCGGCTGGAGAACTGCCGCCAGGCGGCCCAGAATGGTGACTGCGCCGCAGCGGTGCAGATGGGACTGCATTATTTTTACGGCACCGGCGGCGTGAAGAAGGACCCGGACAAGGCCTTTGCATGGTTCAGCCGCACGGAACCGGACGACCCTACGGCCCTTTACTGGCTGGCGGTGTGCCACGACAACGGCACCGGCGTGGAGCGTGACCCGGCGCGGGCCTTTGAACTGTTTCAGGAGAGTGCCAAGCTGGGCTATCTGCCGGCGGTGTGCGATCTGGGCGTGTGCTACGAAAACGGGCAGGGAACGGAGAAGGATCTGGACCGGGCCATCCAGTGTTATCGCCATGCGGCGGAGGAGGGCTATGCGCAGGGACAGTGCAATCTGGGGGCCATGTATTACTTCGGCGTGGGGGTGGAGAAGGACTATGGGCAGGCGGCCCGGCTCTTCACCCAAGCGGCGGAGCAGCGGCATCCACGGGCGCAGTTCCTGCTGGGTCTGTGCTATGAGTTCGGCAACGGCGTGGAGCAGGATGCCAAAAAGGCGGCGCTTCTGTATCAGGAGGCCGGGAAGGGCGGCAGCGCTGAGGGCCTGTGTGCTCTGGGCGTGCTGCACCACGCCGGAAAGGGCGTGGAGAAGGACGATCGCCGTGCGGCAGAGCTGTTTCGCCAGGCAGCGGAGCTGGGCCTGCCCAGAGCGCAGCTGTTTCTGGGTCACTGCTACGACGACGGCATGGGGGTGGATCAGTCGCCGCCTCAGGCGGTGGAGTGGTTCCGTCAGGCGGCGCAGACGGGCTATCCAGACGCCGTGATGCAGCTGGGGCTGTGCTATCTGTACGGTCACGGGACAGCGACCGACGAGAAGCAGGCGGCGGAGCTCTTTCAGCAGGCCGCCTCGGAGGGGAACATCCGGGCCATGAACGAGCTGGGTCTGTGCTATGAGGCGGGCCGTGGCGTGGAGAAGGATATCCACCGTGCAGCGGAGCTGTACCGTCAGGCGGCGCAGGCCGGCATGGCGGCGGCGCAGTGTAATCTGGGCGTGCTGTACCGGGAGGGCCTCGGCGTGGAGCAGGACGACCGCAAGGCGGCGGCCCTGTTCCGGGCCTCGGCGGGACAGGGCTTTGCCCGTGGACAGTTCCTGCTGGGGCTGCACTTGGAGGACGGCCGGGGCATCGATCGGGATGAAAAGCAGGCGGCGCAGGAGTACCGCCGTGCGGCGGGACAGAGCTATCCCAATGGCATGGCGGCGCTGGCCCGGTGCTATGAGCACGGCGTCGGGCTGGAACGCAACCCCTATCTGGCGGCGGATCTCTATGACCGGGCAGCCCGCCGGGGCCATGTGGGGGCAGCCTATGCCCTGGGGAATATGCTGCTATCCGGCGACGCCATCGGGCAGGATCCGGCCCGTGCGCTGGAGCTGTACCAGCAGGCGGCACAGGCCGGACACATGGGCGCTCTGCGGCAGGTGGGCCGGTGCTATCAGAAGGGGAAGGGCTGCCAAAAGGACGAGGCCAAGGCCTTCGACTGCTTCCGGCGCAGCGCCGAGGGCGGAGACGGTCTGGCGGCGGTGGCGCTGGGATACTGCTATGAAAAGGGCAGCGGCTGCCCGGCGGATGCCGCCCAAGCGGCTCACTGGTACGAGGAGGCGGCCCGCCGGGGCCTGCCGCTGGGGCAGTACGATCTGGGCTGCCTGTATGAGGCAGGACAGGGTGTCCCACGGGACCGGAGGAAGGCGCTGGAGCTGTTTCGGCAGGCGGCACAGGAGGTCCCGGAGGCCCGACAGGCGGTCCGGCGGCTGGAAAAAGCCGGCAGAGCCCAACGGATCGTGGGCTGGTTGCTGGTGGCCTATGCCATGCTCATGGGAGCAGGACTATGGGAGGGCAGCGCCGGTGACCGGATCATCTGGCTGGCGGCAATGGCCCCTCCGGCGGTGGCCGGAGGGTGCTGTTTGCACGATGGCCACCGTCAGGCACCGCCGCTGAGTAGGATCGGGCGGATCGTCCTGACGGTCTTAGGGGCCGTGCTGGCCTTCTTCTTTGTGGTGGGGATCGTGGTGCTGCTGGATCCGGCGGAGGCAGTGGACGGCGCCGACGTGTGGCTCACCGGCTGCGCCGGTGTCGGTGCGGCGACCATGCTGCTGGGCGGCCTGCGGAAGCCCCGTACATAAAATCGCAGCGGGGGCGTGTACCAAACGGTACACGCCCCCGCTGCATATGAGAAAGAGAGAGACTCGAAGAAAGCTTCGTTATTTCATCGATCAATGACGGCCGAAGAAGTAGTCGTACAGGTCGCTGTACCCGTTCCCGTTATAGCCGTTACTGTCGTTATTGCCGTTATTGTAGCCGTTGTCGCTGCTCTGGCTGCTGTCCGTGGTGTCGTCGGTGGTCTGGGGCTGTGCGTCGAAGGTCAGCTGGGTGGTGATCTCCTGACCGTCCCGCAGAACGGTGAGGGTCACGGTGTCCCCGGCCTTGAAGCCCTTCTTGGCGGCGGACAGATCCTCCATAGAGGTGATCTGAGTATCGTTGAGCTTGGTGATGACGTCGCCCAGCTTCAGGCCCGCCTTATCCCCGGCGCCGCCGTCCTCCACGGAGTAAACGAACACGCCCTCGGTGGCATTGATCTTATACTGCGCCGCCATCTGCTGGGTCATAGTGCCGGCGGTGATGGCCATATAGGCCTTGTCGGTGACGGAGCCGTTCTCCATGATGTCGCTGATGATGGACTGCACGTCATTGATGGGAATGGCAAAGCCCAGACCCTCCACCGTGGTATCGGCGTAGCTGGAGTACTTGGCGGACACGATGCCCACCACCTCGCCGTACAGGTTCATCAGGGGGCCGCCGGAGTTGCCGGGGTTGATGGAGGCGTCCACCTGGATCATATTGAAGGGAGTACCCTCCACGTTGATGGCACGGTTCACGCAGGAGACGATGCCGGAGCTCATGGAGAAGGTCAGCTCGCCCAGCGGGTTACCGATGGCCATCACGTTGTCGCCCACGTTGACATCGGTGGAGTTGCCCAGAGTCACAGCCGGCAGATCCTTGGCGTCGATCTTCAGCACAGCTACATCGTAATCGCTGTCGCTGCCCACCAGCGTGGCGGGATAGGTGTCGCCGTTATAGAGGGTGACGTTGATGGAGCTGGCGTTGGCTATCACGTGCTGGTTGGTGACGATGTAGCCGTCGGCGGTGTAGATGAAGCCGCTGCCGGAGGAGGCGGACTCGGTCTGCTGGCCGAAGATGTTGGTGGACACGGCGGAGCAGTTGATGGAGACCACACTGTTGACCGTGGAGGCGTACACCTCGGCGGGACTCATCAGCGTCTGTCCGTCCACCTTCTTGACGTTGACGGTAGTGGCGGTGCGGTTGCTCTGCTGCACGGTGGTCTTACCGGTGCGGCTGCCGTTCTGGGCCAGAATGGCGCCGCCGAAGCCGCAGGCTGCACTGATGACGGCACAGCTGAGGAGCAGGGCCACCACACGGCCTGCGCCGCGGTGGTGCTTCTTGGGCTGCGCCGGGGTGTTTGTCACCACCGGATCGGCGGCGGGCTCCACGATGGACCCGGCCGCAGACTCTGCGTGAGATCCTGCGTTGGGATCACGATAGCTGAAGTGATACAGGTTGTTCTCGTCATGAAACTCGTTGGACATATGAAAAACCTCCTTTTGGGATATTGCCCATGGCGGGGAACTGTGCTATGATGTTTAGCGCCGTTCCGTTTCTTTGTCTATTATCATACCCGGAAAGCTTAATGTAAGCTTTAAGAAACGGATTTTTCTTTGAACATTTTGTAAAGGAGGTGCCGCCGTGCTGAAGCTGGAGGGCCTGAAGCTGGCCCCGGAGGAGAAGGAGGCGGCCCTGCACCGGAGAGCAGCCCGGTTGCTGCGCATCCCGGAGGAGGACGTGCTGTCGGTGCAGGTGCTGCGCCGCTCCATCGACGCACGGGAGGAGCTGCATCTGGTGTACACCGTGGCGGCGGAGGTGCGGCAGGAGAAGCAGGTGCTGCGCCGCTGCCGGGATCGGCGGGTCAGCCGCTTCGTCCCGGAGCGGTATGCTCTGCCGGAGGTGCTGTCTTCGCCGGAGGTGCCGCCGGTGGTGGTGGGCGCCGGGCCGGGCGGCCTGTTTGCGGCGCTGGTGCTGGCCCGATGCGGCCTGCGCCCCATTCTGCTGGAGCGGGGGCGGGACACCACCGCCCGCCAGAGGGACGTGGAGACCTTCTGGCGCACCGGCGTGCTGGATCCGGAGTCCAACGTACAATTCGGAGAGGGGGGAGCCGGAGCCTTCTCCGACGGGAAGCTGAACACCGGCACCAAGGACCTGCGCCACCGGTGGATCTTAGAGGAGCTGGTGCGCTGCGGTGCGCCAGAGAGTATTCTGACGGATGCCAAGCCCCATGTGGGGACGGATATGCTGCACATTGCCCTGCAAAACCTGCGGCAGGAGCTGCTGTCGCTGGGGGCGCAGGTGCGCTTCGGCCACCGACTGGAGGGGCTGGAGAGCCGGGATGGCGTTCTGACGGGGCTGCACGTCCGGACAGGAGAGGGGACGTACCGTCTGCCGGTGCGGGCGGTGGTGCTGGCGCCGGGCCACAGCGCACGGGATACCTTCCAAATGCTGTACGAGGCCGGGGTTCCCATGGAGGCCAAGCCCTTCGCCGTGGGGGTCCGCATCGAGCACCGCCAGCGGGACATGGACGCCGCCCAGTACCGGCAGTATGCGGGGCATCCGTGCCTGCCGGCCTCCACGTATAAATTGTCGTGCCATACAGCGGCGGGCCGGGGCGTGTTCTCCTTCTGCGTTTGCCCCGGCGGACAGGTGGTGGCGGCGGCCTCGGAGCCGGGGCGTGTGGTGACCAACGGCATGAGCCACTACGCCCGCAGCGGCGAGAACATCAACGGCGGGATGCTGGTGGGCGTCACACCGGAGGACTTCGGCACGGATCATCCCCTGGCGGGGGTGGCGTGGCAGCGGCAGCTGGAGGAGGCGGCCTTCCGGCTGGGGGGCGGCGGATTCCTGGCTCCCTGCCAGCGGGTGGAGGACTTTCTGGCCCACCGCCCCTCCACGGGGCCGGGAGCGGTGCTGCCCAGCTATCGCCCCGGCGTCACGTGGTGCGACCTCCACGACTGCCTGCCGGGGTTCCTCACGGAGGCCATGGAGCAGGCACTGCCCCTGCTGGAGCGGAAGCTCCGGGGCTACGCCCAGCCGGATGCCCTTTTGACGGCGGTGGAGACCCGCTCCTCCTCGCCGGTACGCATCCTGCGGGATGAGAGCGGACAAAGTGCGCTGCGGGGGCTCTACCCCTGCGGCGAAGGGGCAGGCTATGCCGGAGGCATCCTGTCCGCCGCAGCAGACGGTATGCGCTGCGCAGAAAAAATCTGGGAGGTATATTCATGATGAGAAAGCTTGCAGTGGTGGCGGATTACCTGAACGACAGCCACCGTGCTCATATCGAGAAGATGGCCGGGGACGCCGGCTTCACCGTGGACTATTTCACCGAGGGCCATCTGCCCCAGGACCGGGCGGGGGAGTATGAGGTGATCTACGGCACCGTCCCCCCCAAGGAGCTGAAGGCTGCCACGGCCCTGCGGTGGTTCTGCTGCGCCTATGCCGGCATGGATCAGTGGAAGGACGATGCCCTGTACCACAGCCCGGAGGTGATGCTCTCCAACTCCTCCGGAGCCTACGGCGTGACCATCAGTGAGCACATGGTCATGGTGACGCTGATGCTGCTGCGGCAGATGCCCACCGTGCAGGAGTGGATGCACCGCCACGATTGGAGCGACGAGAAGCCCCCCATGCGCTCCGTCTGCGGCAGCCGCATCACGGTGCTGGGTACCGGTGACATCGGCACGTCCTTTGCCCGCCGGGTGAAGGCCATGGGGGCCAAGACCGTGACGGGTGTCTCCCGCAGCGGCCGCCATGTGGACGATGCCTACGACGCCATGTATACCACGGCGCAGCTGGATCAGGTGCTGCCGGAGACGGAAATTCTGGCCATGGCCCTGCCCGGCACGGCGGAGACGGAGGGCATCCTCTCCCGCGGCCGCATCGCCCTGCTGCCCAAGGAGGCGGTGGTGGTGAACGTGGGCCGTGGCACCGCCATCGATCAGGACGCCCTGATGGAGGCCCTGAACGCCGGACGGCTGGCCGGTGCGGCGCTGGATGTGGTGCGCCCGGAGCCTCTGCCTCCGGAGCATCCCCTGTGGAACACCAAAAACCTCCTGTTGACGCCTCATCTCTCCGGCTTCATGTCGCTGGGCATCACACGGGATACGGCGGTGGCTCTCTTCTGCGAGGATTTCGAGAACTACATCGCCGGCCGGCCCCTGAAGCGGCTGGTGGACCGCCGCAAGGGCTATTGATAGCGGGATATAGAAGTATATAGGAGCAGGGCCTGCCGCTATGCGGCAGGCCCTGTTCCTTTGTGCTGCCCCGAAGGGCTTCCTGTTACAGACTGTACCGCAGCGTGCGGTACAGCCGCTGGGTACACCGGGCCAGCGTCCGGGATACCGTGGACTTGCTGATCCCCAGCTCCTGTGCGATGTCCGTGACCCGTTTGCCCTGGGTGAAGTGCATCCTTAGCAGCTGCCGCTGCCGGGGCGTCAGCTCCTCCTCCACCGCCAAGGGCAGATTCACCAGCAGACGCCGGATCTGCTGGCGGTTGTCCTCCTGCTGTCCCTGCTGCCACAGCTGCAGGCTGGCGATATCCAGCGGGTCATAGCGGCCGGAGCCGTCAGATACGGTATGCCGCATAGCGGTGGCACCCCCTGTCATAGTAGTGGGCGGTGTGATACGCCAGCTCACGGGCCTGCCGCCGCAGGGGCATCAGCTCCCGGATGCGCCGCTGCAGACACAGCACCTCCTCCGGGTCCGGGGCCGTCAGGGCCCGCTGATGCAGCTGCCGGATGCGCTCGCTGATAGCGTCGGCGCTGGCGGCATAGTCGTGGGACATTTCCTGCAAGGTCATAGAACTTCCTCCTTCCGATCTCCCCATGTTCCTCCTATGTACGGCGAAAAAATTCGCCGGGAACGCAAAAATACTGTTGACAAACGGGCTTTCATCTGGTAATATAGATTCGCTGGTCAAATGCTGGTGTAGCTCAGCTGGTAGAGCAGCTGATTTGTAATCAGCAGGTCGGGGGTTCGAATCCGTCCACCAGCTCCAATTTGATATGGGGGATTTCCCGAGTGGCCAAAGGGGACAGACTGTAAATCTGCTGGCAACGCCTTCGGTGGTTCGAATCCACCATCCCCCACCAAGCCGACGAGTCTTGCAAAAGACCCGTCGGCTTTCCTTTTGCCCGGAAGCTGATGCCGTCTTCCGACGGGGCGCAGGAACGATCCTCCGGCCCAGCGGTTCTAAATACCAGTAGCTTTGGATATGATACCCTTGTGATGCCAGTATTCTTGTGAGTGAATTAAGACTATCACAAGAATCTTGTTATGTCAAGAGGGAATTAACAAGTTTCTTGTTAAAATGCCTTGACAGAAAACAAGAAATATGGTAGCATCACAGTGAAACCGTCGAAGGAAGTCGAAGGAGGGCGTGACCATGAGCTTTGGCGATCAGCTGAAGAAGCGCCGGGAAGAGCTGGGCCTGTCCCGCTCGGAGCTGGCGGACCGGCTGGGGGTATCCCGGTCGGCGGTGGGCAATTATGAGACCGGCGTCAGCGCTCCCAAGGAGGAGGTGCTGCTGCGGCTGTTCGATGCCCTTCATGTGGAACCCAACTATCTGTATCGGGATGCCTACCGGGGCGGGGGAGAGGGGGTCAGCGACGAGGAGCGGAGCCTGCTGGAGAAGTACCGACGGTTGGGCCTCTCCGGGCGCCAGACCCTCCACACCGTGGCGGATGCGCTGGGGACCATGCAGCAGGAGCTGCAGGCCGCCGCCCCGGAGCCTGCGCCCCGTGTCATCCCGCTGTATTGCTCCCCGGCTGCAGCGGGCTATGCCGCCCCGGTATTCGGGGAGGATTATGAGCCCTTGCCCGTCACCGGTGAGGTCCCCACAGGGGCGGAGTTGGCGGTGCGGATCCAGGGCGACTCCATGGAGCCCTATATCCACGACGGCTCGGTGGTGTACGTGAACCATGACCCCCTGCGGGCGGGAGACGTGGGCATCTTCTGCGTAGACGGCGATATGCTCTGTAAGCAGTACTACCGGGACCCACTGGGGGTGGTGTATCTGTTCAGTCTCAACCGCCGCCGGGCGGATGCGGACGTGATCCTGCCACCCAGCAGCGGGCGCAGTCTCACCTGCTTCGGCCGGGTGATGCTCCACGGCCTGCCCATACCGGAATAAAAAAGACCCGTCGGAAAACCAATGGCTTTCCGACGGGTACTTTTTTCCCGCTCTCACAAAATAAAGCCGCCGTCGCAGGTCAGCACCTGCCCGGTGATGAAGTCCGCCTTGTCCGAGGCCAGAAAGGCCACGGCGTGGGCGATGTCCTCCGGCGTTCCCAAGCGGCCCATGGGAGTTTCCTGCGCCAGCTGAGGCAGTATCTCAGCGGGCAGGGCGTCCAGCATATCCGTGCGGATGACGCCCGGCGCCACGCAGTTCACCCGGATGTGGGTGGGGGCCAGCTCTGCCGCCAGAGACCGGGTCAGGCCGATGAGGGCCGCCTTGGTGCAGGAGTAGGTGACCTCGCAGCTGGCGCCCCGCAGTCCCCAGATGGAGGAGGTGTTGATGATGCACCCCTCGTGGTGGTGCAGCATGGCAGGCAGCACCGCCTGAATGGCGTGGTAGGCGCCGTCTACGTTGACGGAGAAGTAGCGGTGCCACAGCTCATCGGTGATGTCCTGAAATAGGGCCTGTCCCGCCACACCGGCGTTGTTCACCAGCAGCGCTACCGGGCCGAAGGCATCCTCCACCTGCCGGACCATGGTATTCACCTGTTCCCGGCAGGCCACATCCGCCTGCACCGCCATCACCCGGCAGCCCTCCCCGGTGAGCTGTTCCACCAGTGACCGGGCGCAGTCCTCCCTCTCCCGATAGTTGATACATACGGCCCAGCCCTGCCGGGCCAGTTCCGTGGCCACGGCCCGGCCGATGCCACGGGAGGAGCCCGTGACCAGTGCGATTTTCTCCATGAAGTGTTCCTCCTTGTGCGCCTGCGATGTTCTTTGACAGCAGTATAACAAAAACTTTTCAGATTGGCAAGAAAAGTGTTGACAAACGGGGGACTTTCCGGTAAAATACCTTTGTTCGCACGGTTAGCTCAGCTGGTAGAGCACATGCTTGACGTGCATGGGGTCACAGGTTCGAGTCCTGTACCGTGCACCACACGTCAAAGTCCCGGAATCACTACGGTTCCGGGACTTTTCTTTTTTTGCTCATTTCTTATTTGTTAGTAACGTGTTAGTAACAGCGTCCACAAGTGTCTGTGCGGCTATGTGCGTATATATGTTTGCGGTGGTGGAATAATCGGCGTGTCCGAGTATTTTTTGCAGCATTTCCGGTGGCAATCCCTCTTTTACCGCACGGGATGCGTATGTGTGGCGTGTGGGGTCTTGCGCTCTATGCCGTGTTCGCCGGATGTGTGATGGTTAGAATAATTATATAAAATGTAATCCCATACTGTCCAACAAATGGGGTGCAGTTCAGATCACCCGGTGCCCTTTTTATCCCCGAAGGGCTGGAAAAAGCCATCGTGAGAAAATTTTCGCACCCTGCCTGCCGAAGTACCTCCGCTCCGTAAGGATTTTGTATCACACCCGAAAAAACTGCCAAATTGTACCATTTGCCCACGTGACCTGACCGACACTCCGCTGCTCTGCGCAGTTTCCACGAAAAAGTCTGTAGAATCATTCTACAATACAGGACTACAAGCAGCATAAACGGACGAACTTTGTTAAATAATAGTTAATATATACGACGAGATAAGTTTTTTGATTGTTAAACTTTAGTCAACTTTACGGTTGCAATTTTTTTATTACGGAGATAGAATAGTATCAACATCCAATGTGTGTGTTGTTCCGCCACGGGCGGCATTCAAGATGTAAGGAGAAAAAGTATGTTCAAGAGATTCACCAACGCTTGCGTGCGTGTTGTGAACCGCTGGCTGCCGGATGCATTCCTGTTTGCCGTCATCCTGACCTTCGTGGTCTATGTGGCAGCCATGTTCGCCACCGGTATGGGTCCCATCAAGGTGCTGGCTGCATGGGGCAATTCCGACGGCTTCTGGGGTCTGCTGGCCTTTTCCATGCAGATGGCTCTGGTGCTGGTGCTGGGTTCCGCCATGGCTTCCGCCAAGCCCTGTAAGAAGGTGCTGCGGAAGGCCGCTGGTCTGTGCCACAATAATATGCAGGCCATCGTCATCACCACCATGGTCTCCACCGTGTGCTGCTGGCTCAACTGGGGCTTCGGACTGGTGGCCGGTGCGCTGCTGGCCAAGGAGGTGGCCAAGCGGGTCCCCACCGTGGACTATCCCTTGCTGATCGCCTCTGCCTATTCCGGCTTCGTCATCTGGCACGCCGGTCTCTCCGGATCCATTCCCCTGACGCTGGTCACCGGCGCCAAGTTCGGTGAGGTCACCTATCAGGCCGCCATTACCGAGACCATCTTCCACCCCATGAACATCATCATGTGCGCCGTGGTGCTGCTGGCCATGCCCTTCATCAACTACGCCATGCACCCTGACCGGGAGCGTGCCGTCACCATCGATCCCACCCTGCTGGTGGAGGACGAGGATAAGACCTACGAGATCAACACCCCCGCTGAGAAGCTGGAGCATTCCAAAATCCTGTGGGGCATCCTGTGCCTGGCCTTTCTGGTGTATATCATCTACTACTTCATCACCAACGGCTTCACGCTGGGCCTGAACATCGTGAACATGATCTTCATGTTCCTCGGTATCCTGCTCCACGGCGACCTGCGCCGCTATGTGGACGCTGTGGCGGAAGCCGCCGGCAGCGCCTCCGGCGTGCTGCTGCAGTTCCCCTTCTATGCCGGTATCATGGGTATGATGGTGGTGCAGAATGAGGCCGGTGTGTCTCTGGCAGGCGTCATCTCCCAGTTCTTCGTGAACATCTCCAACAACGTCACCTTCCCCATGCTGTCCTTCCTGGCAGCCGGTATCGTGAACTTCTTCGTTCCCTCCGGCGGCGGCCAGTGGGCCGTGCAGGGTCCCATCATGATGCCCGCCGGTGCAGAGCTGGGCATCGGCGCCGGCCGTACCGCTATGGCCATCGCTTGGGGCGACCAGTGGACCAACATGATCCAGCCCTTCTGGGCGCTGCCCGCTCTGGGTATCGCCAAGCTGTCTGCCCGTGACATCATGGGCTATCTGGTGGTGGTCCTGCTGTTCGTGGGTCTGGTAGCCTGCCTGGGCTTCCTGGCCTGGGGCCTTCTGTTCTGATATCTTCCTATCTTTTCCATACTCCTCAAAGCAAAAGAGGCTGGGTGTCCACCCAGCCTCTTTTGCTGTTTCGATTTTACTTCACCCAGCCCATCAGCTGCACGAAGTTCCAGATGAGCTTGCAGCCATAGAAGATGATGACAGCGCCGCACACCTTATTGATGATGTTCAGCACCTTCTCGTTGAATCTGGCCCCCAGCAGCGACACAATGGTGGAGAGCGCCAGAAACCAGATCACCGACGCACTGCCGAAGCCGCAGATAAAGGGCAGATCGCCCCCGGCGGGCAGGCTGGCCCGGAAGGCCCCCAGCATCATGGTGCCGTCGATGATGGCCTGCGGATTGAACCACGTCACCACGAAGGCGGTGGTGAAGAGCTTCCACACCGGCACGTTCACATCCTTGCCGCCCTCCAGCGATGCCCTGGACCGCAGCAGCCCGATACCGATCCAGATGACGATGAGACTGCCCAGCCCCAGAATGACCTTCTGCAGCCACGGCACAGCCTGCATCAGAGCGCCTGCCCCTAAAAAGCAGGAGACACCCAGCGAGACGTCCCACAGAATGACGATCAGCGCCGTCAGATAGACCCGGCTGCGCCTCTGGGTCAGGGCGCTGTTGATGACAAACAGATTCTGCAAGCCAATGGGGGCCACATACGCCAGTCCCATGGTCAGTCCCTGCAAATAGATGTTCATAGCGGTGATTTTCTCCTTTTTAGTTATTTACTCCGATTTTGCTACCTGCTATAATGATAACACATTCTCCCCGAAGCGCAAGAGCGCAGATAAAGCTGAGCAGGTAAGGAGGAACTGACCGTGTCCCATTATGACTGCCCCTGTATGGAGAAATGCCCCCTGCACTACGCCATGTCCCTCATCGGCGGCAAGTGGAAGGTGCAGATCCTGTGCTCCGTCACCAACGCCGGGACCATCCGCTACAATGCCCTGCGGGGCAAGCTGGACGGTATCAGCAACACCGTGCTGTCCTCGGCTCTGCGGGAGCTGGAGCGGGACGGACTGATCCTGCGCCGGGAGTATCTGGAGGTGCCGGTGCGGGTGGAGTATGCCCCCACCGAGGACTGCCGCCGCCTGCTGCCCATTCTGGAGCAGCTGTCTGACTGGGCGGAGGCCCGGATGCCCGCCGATGAATCCACAACGAAAAAGGAGGAACCGCAATGACCATCCAAGAAGCACTGGAAAAGCTGCAAAGCTATGAGAAAGCCACCTTTGCCCTGAACCACGCAACGGGCCTTATGTACTACGACGGCGCCACCACCGCCCCCAAGGGGACGGCGGAGCTGCGGGGCAGCACTCTGGGAGAGCTCTCCCGCATGGGCTATGAGCTCACCACCGCTCCGGAGACGGTGGAGATGCTCCGCACCCTTATGGAAAACCGTGAGGAGCTGGATCCCATCACCCGCCGGAAGGCGGAGGAGCTGTGGCGTGACTACGACCGCACCCACCGTGTCCCGGTGGCGGAATACGTAGCCTATCAGGAGCTGTCCGCCAAGTCCGACGCCGTGTGGCACGAGGCCAAGGAGAAGAATGACTTCGCCCTCTTCGAGCCCTATCTCCAGCAGATGTTCGACGCCAGCCGCCGCATGGCCGGCTACTGGGAGCCGGAGAAGGATCCCTACGAGACCATGCTCTCCACCTTTGAGCGTGGCCTGACGGTGGCCCAGTGCGACGCCTTCTTCGCCTCCCTGCGGGAGAAGCTGGTGCCTCTGATCCAACAGGTCACCGCCCATGCCGACCGGGTGGACGACGCCCCCCTGCACCGGGACTACCCCGTGGCCATCCAGCGCCAGTTCTCCGACTTCATCATGGACGTCATGGACATCGATCGGGACCACTGCATCATCGGCGAGACGGAGCACCCCTTCACCACCAACTTCTCCCGTGACGACGTCCGCATCACCACCCACTACTTCGCCGATCAGGTGGCCTCTTCCCTGTACTCCGTGGTCCATGAGGGCGGCCACGCCCTCTATGAGCTCCACACCGGCCGGGAGCTGGCCCGCACCTGCCTTGGAAACGGCGTCTCCATGGGCATCCATGAGAGCCAGTCCCGGTTCTATGAGAACATCATCGGCCGCAGCCGGGCCTTCTGCTCCGTCCTGCTGCCGTGGCTGAAGGAGCATTTCCCCGCCCAGCTGGAGGACGTGACGGAGGAGCAGTTCTACCGTATGGTGAACCGCTCCCGGCCCTCTCTGATCCGCACCGAGGCCGATGAGCTCACCTACTGCCTGCACATCATGGTTCGCTATGAGCTGGAAAAGCAGATGTTCGCCGGCACCATCACCGCCCATGACCTGCCCGCCGCATGGAATCGCCTGTATAAGGAGTACTTGGGCGTGGATGTCCCCTCCGACCGGGAGGGCGTCCTGCAGGATTCCCACTGGGCCAACGGCAACATCGGCTATTTCCCCTCCTACGCCATCGGCTCCGCCTACGGCGCACAGTATCTGCTGGAGATGCAGAAGGATCTGGACGTGGAGGCCGCCGTCCGCTCCGGCAAGCTCACCGCCATCAACCGCTGGCTGGAGGAGAAGATCTGGAAGTACGGCTGCATGAAGGACCCCGTGGCCCTCTTCGAGTCCGTCTGCGGACCCTTCCGTCCGGAGGAGTACGTGGCGTATCTGGAAAAGAAGTTCACAGAGATATACGAATTGTAATTTCTCGTAACGATAATACAAGATATTATCGCCCCGGAGCGCTCCGCAAAGCCCTCCGGGGCGATTTCTCTCCGTCCCCCTCCGAAAAATAGAAACTCTTTCCTGCCTATCCTCCGCAGACAACGGGCAAAAGACCTGTAAAAAATGGCAAAATATGATGAATGCCCCTTGCACTTTTCAGAGAGCGGTGCTATGATACAACTATCAAGTGTGCGGCGAAAAGCCCATGGGCTTTTTATCGTTTCTAAGAAACGATAAGGGGTGTTCAAAGGGCGTGCCATTCTGAGAAGGGGCGCAGCCCCGACGTGAGAGTCCGCATTCCCCTTGCAGCGCCCCATTGCCCCACACACAAAAAAATAGGAGGAAGATACTATGACAAACCGCAAGTCCACCAAACGGGCCTTGCTGGGCAGCGTCATGGCCATGGTTCTGTGCTTGGCTATGCTGGTAGGCGCTACCTTCGCATGGTTCACCGACACCGCATCCACCGGCGTCAACAAAATTCAGGCCGGTAATCTGGATGTTGCTCTGGAGATGAAGGATGCCAGCGGCAACTGGGTCTCCGCCGAGGGCAAGACGCTGGACTTCGTCAAGGCTGCTGATGCCAAGGGCGAAGCCATTCTGTGGGAGCCGGGCTGCACCTATACCCTGCCGGAGCTGCGTGTCGTCAACAACGGCAATCTGGCTCTGAAGTACATGATCAAGATCACCGGCATCAAGGGGGATGCCAAGCTGAACGAGGCCATCGACTGGACCATCGGCGATGTGGCGATGGGCGCTGAGCAGCACCTGAAGGCCGGCGAGAGTAACGAGTTCACCATCAAGGGCCACATGAAGGAGTCTGCCGGCAACGATTACATGGACCTGACCATCAGCGGCATTTCCATCACCGTCTACGCCACACAGGACACCGTGGAGAGCGACAGCTTCAACAACCAGTATGACAAGAACGCTGCCTATAAGGGTACGCAGGAGTTCACCGAAGGTACCCACACCCTCAGCAACGGTGTCGTGGCTCTGAACCCCAATGACATCGCCGTGAAGGCCAGCGGAAGTGACACCAACGTCACCATCACCGGCGGCTATTATGACGGCGGCAATGGCGGCAATAACATCTGCGTCTATGCCATGAACGGTGCCACTGTGACCATTCAGGGCGGCACCTTCACCGTGGGCAGCGATGCCAAGGGCGCGGGCAACTCCGTCGTGGAGAGCAACGGCGGCAACATCGTCATCGAGGGCGGCTTCTTCTATACCAACTACAACTGGCGTGGTTTCTACTATGTGCTGAACCAGAAGAACGACAACCCCGGCACCATCACCGTCAAGGGCGGCACCTTTGTGAACTACGATCCCTCCAAGGGTGACGATAATCTGGGCGGCAGCTTCGTAGCTGACGGCTATTCCGTGGTCTCCGAGAAGCACGGCGACGACACCTGGTACACCGTGGTCAAGGGTACCGGCGTGATCCCCGGCACGCAGGACGACCTGAACAACGCCATCACCGATTCTACAAACAAGGACATCACGGTCGTCATGCCCGCCGACCAGACTCTGACGCTGGACAACGGCATCGCCAACGAGGGCGCCAAGGCCCGCAACATCACCTTCGTGGGTGACGGCACTCAGACCGTGGACGTCATCACGAACGCCACCGGTGCCGAGGGCGGCCAGCTGAACTATCAGCGCGGCTCCACCTTCACCTTCGAGAATGTGACCGTTCAGGCTGGCGAGGGCAGCTTCGACGGCATCGTCTGCGACGAGCTGGTCTATCGCAACTGCACCATCAAGGGCAAGCTGACTCTGTACGGCAAGGCCACCTTCATCAACTGCACCTTCGATAACACGATGGCCAACCAGTACTCCATCTGGACTTGGGGCGGCACGGACGTGACCTTCGAGGGCTGCACCTTCAACACCAATGGCAAGGCCATCCTCCTCTACGGTCAGGCCACCGCTGCAAATCCCACCAATCTGGTGGTGAACAACTGCACCTTCAACGACCGCAAGAGCGGCGCTGCCGGTAAGGCTGCCATCGAGGTGGGCAACGACTACAATGCCACCTACACCCTGACCGTCAACCACGCCACGGTCAACGGCTTCGCAGCCGGCAAGAATACGGGCTCCACCCTGTGGGCCAACAAGAACAGCATGGACGCCGCTCACCTCACCGTCACCATCGACGGCGCCAAGGTGCAGTAAGCGCAGAGAGCTGTATCATCCCAGCATTATAACAAGGAGGGCCTCCGGCAATGCCGGAGGCCCTCCTTGTTATAATGCTATATCCCTCTTACAGCTTTGTGACCATGGGGATGATCATGGGGCTGCGCTTGGTGTGCTTATAGAGGTAGCTGCTCACCGCCGAGCGCACGGCACGGCACACCTCGTTGTCGTCCTTGCGCCGCCGGGCAGCCATTCCGTCCACCGTGGACATGGCCAGCTCCCGCAGCTCCTGCAAAAGCTCCTCGGATTCCTTCACATACACGAAACCACGGGTGACGATCTCCGGCTCACACAGCAGCCGGTGGTCGTGGGAGGACATACTCAGTACCACCACCACCATGCCGTCCTCGGCCAGCAGCTTCCGGTCATTGAGCACCACAGCACCCACCTCACCCACGCCGGAGCCGTCCACAAAGACCTCTCCGGCGGGTACGGAGGCCTCGCACTTGATGTGCTTGGTGGTCAGCTCGATGACGGAGCCGTTTTCGGCCACGCAGATGTTCCGGGGGTCCATGCCCATGGCCTCCGCCACCCGCTTGTGGATCTGCAGCATCCGCTGCTCACCGTGCAGGGGAATGAAGAACTTGGGCTTGGTCAGGGCGTGGATGATCTTCAGCTCCTCCTGGCAGGCGTGGCCCGACACGTGCAGCATATCCGCCTTGTCGTACACCACGTCGGCGCCCTTGCGGAACAGCTCATTGATGACCCGGCCCACCGTTACCTCGTTGCCGGGGATGGCGGAGGCGGAGATAATGACCTTGTCCTGCGGCCCGATGTCGATCTGCTTGTGGGTGGAAAACGCCATCCGGTACAGGGCGCTCATCTCCTCGCCCTGAGAGCCGGTGGTGATGATGACCTGCTGCTGGGGCGGCAGGCCCTTGATGCGGTTGATGTCCATCAGCACGCCCTTGGGGATCTTCATATACCCCAGCTCCGTGGAGACCTTCATGATGTTCTCCATGCTGCGGCCGGTAACGGCCACCTTCCGCCCGCAGGCGGCGGCAGCGTCAATGATCTGCTGGATGCGGTGGACGTTGCTGGCGAAGGTGGTGACGATGATGCGCTGCTTGCAGCCGGTGAACTGCCGCTGGAAGGTCTTGCCCACCATCCGCTCGCTCATGGTGTAGCCGGGGCGCTCCACGTTGGTGGAGTCCGCCAGCAGCGCCAGCACCCCCTCCTTGCCCAGAGCGCCGAACCGGGCCAGATCGATGACCTCCCCGTCAATGGGGGTGGAGTCGATCTTGAAGTCGCCGGTGTGGACCACCACGCCCATGCGGGTGTGGATGGCGAAGGCCACGGAGTCGGCAATGGAGTGGTTCACGTGGATAAATTCTACTTGAAATTTCCCGGCCTTCACCGTCTGGCCCGCCTCCACCGTCACCAGCTTGGTGCTGTCCAGCAGCCGGTGCTCCTGCAGCTTCAGCTTGATGAGTCCGGCGGTAAAGCGGGTGCAGTAGATGGGCATATTTACCTGCTTGAGGACGTAGGGGATGGCCCCGATATGATCCTCATGGCCATGGGTGATGAACAGGCCCCGCAGCCGGGATCTGTTCTTGATAAGATAGGTGACGTCGGGGATGACGCAGTCGATGCCGTACATATCATCGCCGGGGAATGCCATGCCGCAGTCCACCACAATGATCTCCCCGCCGTACTCATAGGCGGTCATGTTCTTGCCGATCTCGTTGAGACCGCCCAGAGGAATGATCTTCAATTTTTCTGCCATATGTGTTGTATATTCTCCTTTACAAGATAAGTAGCGCACAGACAGACTGCCCGTCGGCGGACGCAGCTGCTCCGCAAAAGGACACGGCAAAATAGAGGCGGCTCCCGACATTTCTCTGCGGCGCTGTATCGCCGGAGAAGTCCGGCGGCCCGCCCGACTGTCCTGTGCAAAAGTGGTGAGGGGAATCCCCTCGTTTATTTGATCACGAAGGCCCGCCGCCTCCGCAAAAAATACAAAAAAGACAATCGCTTTTCAACGATTTACACAAAGTATATCACATTTCTCCGCATTTGTACAGCCTTTCTTTCCCCCTTTTTTCGCCGCCCCTCGCAAAGCCCGCATTTCCCCGATCCCTCCGCCGAAAAAATACCCCGGAAAAGACTTTTTTCAAACCGATAAGAAAGACGTTGTAGCAGAGGAAAAACTATGCTATAATAATATAATTCAAAATGGCGGAACAGCGCACTCCGCCAAAACAGGGAGGGATGCGCCTTGAATAAACGGATCGCCCGACTTCTCCGGACGAATATCACGATCTTCTCGCTGTGCCTGGTGCTGTTTGCCCTGGCAGCGATCCCCTTTGACGTGCGCCTCGCCATTGGCGAGGGCGTGGCCGCCGTGGCCTTCTTCCTGCTGGGCCGCCGCCGCAGCAAGGCTACCCAGCAGAGTCTGCGCCAGTATATCCAGCGATTTTACGGCGGCATGGACTCCGCCCGCTCCAGCAATATGCTCTTCACCCCCCTGCCCATGATGGTCTTTGATCTGGCCACGGAGGATATCCTCTGGAGCAGCGAGAGCTTCCTCCAGTTGACGGAGCAGCGGGAGGGCATCTTCGATGCCCATCTGGAGACGGTGTTCCCCAATATCTCCTTCCACTGGCTGCTGGAGGGCAAGACCGAGGCCCCGGAGACCGTGGTGTGGAACCACCGCACCTATCGAGTGTTCGGCGGCGTCAGCCACCCGGAGGGCGGCCGGAGCGCACTGGCCACCACCTACTGGATGGACGTCACCGACACCGAGGAGATGCGCCGGACGCTGGAGCTGACCCGGCCAGTGGTGGCCATCCTCATGGTGGATAACTACGAGGACCTGATGAAGGCCACCCCGGAGGGCAAGCGCTCTGCGGTGCGGGCCATGCTGGAGGAAAAGCTGAGCCAGTGGTCCGCCGGCAGCGAGGGGATGATGCTGAGATATGACCGGGACCGCTACCTCTTTGTGTTTGAGGAGAAGAGCTTCTCCGACTTTGCCGCCAAGCGCTTCGACGTGCTGGATGCCGTCCGTGAGGTGGTGGCCGGGGAGGGCGTGGCAGCCACGCTGTCCATCGGCGTGGGCCGGGATGCCGACAGCTTCGAGGCCCTGTTCAAAAACGCCTCCGTGGCGCTGGAAATGGCCCTGAGCCGTGGCGGCGATCAGGCAGTGGTGAAGGACAAGCTGAATTTCGAGTTCTACGGCGGCCGCTCCAAGGCTACGGAGAAGCGCACCAAGGTGAAGTCACGGGTCATGGCCAATGCGCTGGCGGAGCTCATCGACGAGGCCAAGCAGGTCTACGTCATGGGCCACAGCTATGCGGATATGGACGCACTGGGCGCCGCCGCAGGCGTGTGCGCCATCGTCCGCAAACGTGGCAAGAAGTGCCGCATCGTCATCGATACGGAGAATAACGCCGCCCATCCGATGCTGCGCCGCCTGCAGGCCCTTCCGGAGTATCAGGGGGCCTTCCTCAGCGGCGATGATGCCTTCCTGCGGGTCCAGCCGGAGACGCTGCTGGTGGTGGTGGATACCAACCGCCCCGGCAGCGTGGAGTCCGAGCCTCTGCTGGACGCCTGCAACCGGGTGGCGGTCATCGACCACCACCGCCGGGGCAGCAGCTACATCGACAAGATGGCCCTGAACTACCACGAACCCTACGCCTCCTCAGCGTCGGAGCTGGTGACGGAGCTGCTCCAGTACCTCATCGAGCCGGGCGACCTGTTGAAGGCGGAGTCCGAGGCGCTGCTGGCCGGCATCGTGCTGGACACCAAGAATTTCACCAACCGCACCGGCGGCCGCACCTTCGAGGCGGCAGCGTACCTGCGCCGGGCCGGGGCGGATACGGCGGACGTACAGCGGATGTTCCAGAGCGACCTCCAGTCCATGATCTCCCGCTACGATATCATCCGCCGGGCGGAGCTCTACCACGGCGACATCGCCATTGCGGCGCTGGATCAGGAGTGCGACCGGGTCATTGCCGCCAAGGCCGCCGATGAGATGCTGACCCTGCAGGGGGTCCGTGCTTCCTTCGTGCTGTACCGCAAGGACGACGGCATTTACATCTCCGCCCGCTCTCTGGGCGAGATCAACGTACAGGTGCTGGTAGAGACGCTGGGGGGCGGAGGCAACTCCACCACCGCCGGCGGCCAGTGCTCCGGCATGACGGTGGCGGAGGCGAAGACCACGCTGCTGCGTGCCATTGATAAGTATTTTGAAGAATAAGGAGGAATAATTCCATGAAAGTGATTTTGCAGCAGGATGTCCGGGGTAAGGGCAAGAAGGGTCAGATGATCGAGGTAGCCGAGGGCTACGCCCGCAACTTTCTGCTTCCCAAGAATCTGGCGGTGCTGGCTACCGCCGATGCCATGAACACCATGAAGCTGCAGGCCAAGGCCAAGGCCAAGGCCGACGCAGAGGCCAAGGCCGCCGCACAGGAGCTTGCCGGGAAGCTGAAGAGCTGCCAGGTGAAGATCGCCGCCAAGGGCGGCGCCGGCGGCAAGCTCTTCGGTGCCGTCACCGCCAAGGAGATCTCCGAGCAGCTGAAGGCCCAGCACGATATGGAGCTGGACAGCAAGAAGCTGGTGCTGGCGGAGCCCATCAAGACCTTCGGCAGCTTTGAGGTCAAGGCCAAGCTGGGCTTCGAGATCACTGGCACCGTCTATGTGCTGGTCTGCGAGGAGAAGTAACTTTCCTTTGGTCTTGCCGGCGCTTTTGGGGCTTGACAGTCCCTTCTGTTTGTCTCCGACGGGTACTTTCTTTCGCTACTGAAAGAAAGTTACCCGCCGGAGGCAAACAAAAAGCCCCCGCCGGAGGCAAACAAAAAGCCCCCGCCGGAGGCAAAAAAGCACACCCCACCCCCTTCAGAAAAATCCCCGAAAGGAGTTCCCTCATGGATGAATTGCTTCTGCGGCAAATGCCGCACTCCACAGAGGCAGAGCAGGCCGTGCTGGGCTCCATGCTCATTGACGCCGCCTGCGTCAAGGACGTGATGGACCAGCTTCAGCCGGACGATTTCTACCTCCGCCAGAACCGGGAGATCTTCGAAACCATCTACACCATGTTCGTCTACTCCCGCCCCATCGACGGACTTACCGTGGCCGGGGAGCTGGAGAAGGCGGGCCTCGCCAACGATGGCACACGGGCGTATCTGGCCCAGCTGATGGAGGTGACACCCACTTCCGCCAATGTGCTGGAGTATGTGCGTCTGGTGCGTGAGAAGGCCCTGCTGCGGTCGGTGGCCGCAGCGGCGGCGGAGATCACCGCCATGGTGCAGGAGGGGACCGGCGCCCCCGGCGACGTGCTGGAGGCGGCGGAGCAGAAGATCTACGCCATCCGCCGGGGCCGCAGCGCCCAGAGCATGGCCACCATTCAGGTGGTGCTGCAGGAGGTCATGGAGCATCTGGCGGAGCTCAGCGCTCAGGGGGGCAAGACCCTGCCGGGTCTGTCCACCGGCTTTTCGGCGGTGGACGGTAAGATCAACGGCTTGAACAAGTCGGATCTGCTGTTGCTGGCCGCCCGTCCCGGCATGGGCAAGACCAGTATGGCTCTGAACGTGGCCCTGAACGCCGCCAAGGAGTCCGGCCAGACGGTGGCCGTCTTCTCGCTGGAGATGTCCCGTGACCAGCTGGTGACCCGCCTGCTGGCCAGCGAGGGCCTCATCGAAAATACCCGCCTCATCAGCGGCGACCTCCGGGAGAGCGACTGGGTGAAGATCGCTGAGGGCGCCTCCTCCCTGAGCCGTCTGGATATCCGCATCGACGATAATCCCCTGCTGACGGTGGCGGACATGAACGCCAAGTGCCGCCGCATCGACAACTTGGGGCTGGTGGTCATTGACTACCTCCAGCTGATGACCTCCGCCGGCGGAAAGGGGTATAGCGGCGAGAACCGCCAACAGGCGGTGTCGGACATCAGCCGTATGCTGAAGATCATGGCCAAGGAGCTGCAGGTGCCGGTGCTGTGCCTGTCCCAGCTGTCCCGTGCCAACGAAAAGCGTGAGGACAAGCGCCCCATGCTGTCGGACCTGCGTGAGTCCGGCGCCATTGAGCAGGATGCCGATATCGTCATGTTCCTGTATCGTGACGATTACTATAAAGAGGATTCGGAAAAGCGCAACATCGCCGAGTGCATCGTGGCCAAGAACCGCCACGGCGAGACCGGCAAGGTGGAGCTGCGCTGGATGCCGGAGTATACCACCTTCGGCACCTTGGAAAACCGCTACGACGAGGAGTAACGAGTCATGGATCTGATGCCGTGGATGCAGCAGCAGGGGATGCTGCCCGCCGCCGGGGAGACGGTGCTGTGCGCCGTGTCCGGGGGCCGGGACTCCGTGTGCCTGCTGCACTATCTGGCGTCGCTGGGTCGCCGCCGGGGCTTTGCCGTGGCCGCCGCCCACTATAACCATCTGATGCGCCCCACGGCGGGACGGGACGAGGCTTTCGTGGCCGGGCTCTGCCGGGAGCTGAGCGTGCCGCTCTATGTGGAGCGGGGCGACGTCCGGGCCATCGCCCGGCAGGAGGGCTGGGGCGTGGAGGAGGCAGGCCGCCGCCTGCGCTACGACTTTCTGGAGCGCACGGCCGACGCCATCGGAGCCTCCCGCATCGCCACCGCCCACCACCTGTCGGATCAGGCGGAGACGGTGGTGCTGAACCTGCTGCGTGGCACCGGCCCGGAGGGGCTGGCGGGCATTCCCCCGGTGCGGGGACGGCTGATCCGCCCCCTGCTCCAGACCCCTCGGCAGGAGATCGAGGCATATCTCACGGCCCACGGTCTGGGCCATGTGGAGGACGAGACTAACGACAGCATGGACTTCACCCGCAACCGCCTGCGACAGGAGGTGTGGCCTCTGCTGGTGACGCTCCACCCTGCCCCAGAGCGGAGCATCGCGCGGGCTGCCGCCATCCTGCGGCGGGAGAATGTTTTTCTGGATCGGCTGGCCCGCTCCTATCTGGAGACAGCCGTATCCGATTGCCCGTCAATCCGAAAGTCGGGAGGCCCAGAGACTTTCGGCGATGCAGCCCACGCTGTACCGGATACTGCGACATTTCCCGGCACATTGCCGGAGAGGACGGTTTCTCCCAACCGGCCCTTGGAGGACGGAAAAACGGGCGATATTTCGCCTGATTTCACATCGGCACCCACCGCCGTATCGGTGTCTGAAGCCGTGCTGCGATCGGCACCGGAGGAGCTGCGGCCCCGGATGCTCCGGCTGCTGCTGGAGCGGCTCCCCGTCGGGAAGAAGGATGTATCCGCCGCCCACATAGAGGCCCTGCTGTCCCTCCGGGAGGGCGGGATGCTGGATCTGCCGGAGGGCGTCACGGCATGGCGGGAGAAGGATGTGCTGCATCTGGAGATGACCCCACCCTCGCCCCCGCCCCTGACCCTGTCGGAGGGGGAGCAGGTCTGGGGAGACTATCTCGTCCGGGTGTGGAGAAGCGAAAAAAATACCCCGCCCCCTGACGGAGAAGGGCTGTCCAAAACGGGCCGGTTTTCGGACCATATCCTGACGCTTTCGGACGGTGGGAAAATGTCCGAATGGACACTCCGCTGTCCGCAAAGGGGAGACGGTCTGACCCTGCCGGGGGCCAGAGGCTGCCGCAGCGTCAAACGTCTGCTGACGGAGCGGGGGATGCCGCCCCGGCGACGGAGAACCACCCCGGTGGTGTGTATAAACGGAGAACCCGCCGCCGTATACGGCGTGGGAACGGATCAGAGATTTTTGCCGGAAAAAGACGGCAGCAATATAAATATTTTGATGATCGAGAAAGATCAGGAGGAAGAAAGTAATGGCTAAGAACAATATGGATCAGGACATCCTGAAGGTCCTGTTCAGTGAGCAGGAGATCCATGACCGCATTCAGGAGATGGGCGATCAGCTCTACGATAAGTTCCACGACAGGAATCCGCTGTTTGTGGGGGTTCTGAACGGGTGCTTCCTGTTTATGGCGGATCTGGTGCGGGCCACCCAGTGCAAGAGCGAGGTGGAGTTCATCGGCCTGTCCTCCTATCAGAACGCCACCAAGTCCTCCGGCGTGGTGCAGATCACCCGTGATCTGCAGCGGGATATCTCCGGCCGGGACATCATCGTGGTGGAGGATATTCTGGACTCCGGCAATACCCTGTACTTTTTGAAGGACTATATGCTGGCCAAGGGAGCCAATAGCATCACCATCGTCACCCTGCTGGACAAGCCCTCCCGCCGGGAAAAGCCCATTTACCCCGATCTGGCGGGCTTTGAGGTGCCGGACGAGTTCGTGGTGGGCTTCGGGCTGGACTACTGCCAGCAGTATCGCAATATGCCCTACATCGGCGTGCTGAAGCCGGAGGTATACAGTAAGTAAGCGACAGCGCAGGAGAAGCGGCGCTGTGCCGGCAGAGGGCCGGCGGTCGGAAGGAGGAATGGTCTGTGGAGGAACGGAAGCGGGGTTATCAGGGCCGGCGGCTGGCCGGTGCGACCCCCAGGCAGGAGCCGGAACGCCGGGGCAGCCGTACCCGGCAGGCGGAGGATAAAGCCCGCCGGGGGCGGGACCCGTGGGAGATGACCCCGGAGGAGAAGGTATCTCCGGTAGAGGCCACGTCGGCAGAGGCGGCTCAGGCAGAGCCGAGGGAGCAGTCTGTCCGGCAGGTGGAGGATAAGGCCCGCCGGGAGCGGGATCCGTGGGAGATGACCTCGGAGGAGACTGCTCCGATAACGCCGGGAGACGGCGAGTCCGTCTCGGCCGGCCGGAGAGCCGCTTCGGTGGCCGGAGGTAAAGCGGCACCGGCGGCGGACTTTGACAGCATGAGCGGTTCTGCCGATGGGGCGAGCGCCGACTATGCAGCCGGTGCGGTGGACTCCGATGCGATGGCCGGGCCCGGTGAGGGAAGCGGCTCCGGCGGGGCGGCGGTCAAGAAGAAAAAGAGCGGCTTTGCCGCCTTTTGGTCGGATTTCGGCTATCTCATCGTCACGGCGGCGGTGGTGGTGCTGGTGTTCCGGGTAATTTTGCAGCTGAGTTGGGTACCCTCCGGCTCCATGGAGACCACCATCCCCAAAAAGACGCTGCTGATCTCGTGGCAGCTGCCCTATGTGATGGGCGACCCGGTGCCGGAGCGGGGGAACATCGTCACTTTCTGGAGCGACGAGTTGGATAAGCTGCTGGTAAAGCGGGTCATCGGCCTGCCGGGGGACACGGTGTCCTTCTCTGGCGGCTATGTCTACATCAACGGCCAGCGGCTGGAGGAGGAGTATCTGGATCAGCAGGGCGGTACCATCAGCCCCGACCAGTCCTCCTTCACCGTGCCGGAGGGGTGCCTGTTCTTCTTGGGCGATAACCGCTCCGGCTCGAATGATGCCCGGTACTGGGAGGAGAGCTATATCCCGGTGGGCAATGTGAAGGCCCGTGTGCTGCTGGCCATTTCCCTGACCGGGGGCAGCAGCTGGCAGGGCGTGCGGGCCATCGGCTGAGAGGAGGAAAGCATTTGGCAGAACGAAGAAAGATCGGTTTCGGCACCATTTTGATGGTGATTTTGGCGGTATGCGCGGTGGCCTATGTGGTGTCCACCATGCGGACCGCCGGGGACATCCCCTACTCTGAGCTGCGGCAATACTTTTTAGAGGAGAAGGTGCAGGAGTTCTCCATCAGCGACACCCGGATCACGGCCAAGCTGAAGGGGGGCAGCACCGTTACCTCCGACCTGTACGACTTCGACCTGTTCTATCAGGATCTCAACGAGCTGGTGCAGAAGCAGTATGACAGTGGTATTATCACCGCCTATAACTATCACGCAGACCATTCCACCAACTGGCTGCAGCTGCTGCTGCCGTATGTACTGGCGTTTTTGGGCTTCATTTTGCTGATGAATCTCATGAACCGCATGGCCGGCGGCGGAGCCGGGGCGCAGGACAAGCTGTCCCGGTTTGGAGAGGCCAAGGTCAGTACGCCGGGAGAGAAAAAGGTCACGTTTCAGGATGTGGCCGGGGCCGACGAGGAGAAGGAGGAGCTGCGGGAGATCGTGGAGTTTCTCCGGGAGCCCCAGAAGTATCTGGATCTGGGGGCGCATATCCCCAAGGGTGTGCTGCTGGTAGGCCCTCCGGGTACCGGTAAGACGCTGCTGGCCAAGGCGGTGGCCGGTGAGGCGGGAGTACAGTTTCTGTCCATCTCCGGCTCGGACTTTGTGGAGATGTATGTGGGCGTAGGCGCCTCCCGTGTGCGGGATCTGTTCCAGCAGGCCAAGAAGAGCGCCCCGGCCATCATCTTCATCGACGAGATCGACGCCGTGGGCCGCCAGCGCGGCAGCGGCCTGGGCGGCGGACACGACGAGCGGGAGCAGACCCTGAACCAGCTGCTGGTGGAAATGGACGGCTTCGGCTCCAACGAGGGGGTGGTGGTGCTGGCTGCCACCAACCGTGTGGATATTCTGGACCCGGCGCTGCTGCGTCCGGGACGGTTCGACCGGCAGGTCTATGTGGGGCTGCCGGACATCAAGGGCCGGGAGGAGATCTTGCAGGTACACGCCAAGAACAAGCCTCTGGCGGAGGACGTGGATCTGAAGCAGATCGCCCGTGGCACCGCAGGCTTTACCGGCGCCGATCTGGAGAACCTCCTCAACGAGGCGGCCCTGCTGGCGGGACGGCGCAGCGAGTCCTTCATCACCATGAAGGATCTGCAGGAGTCCATCATCAAGGTCATCGCCGGGCCGGAGAAGCACAGCCGGGTCATCCCGGAGAGGGAGCGGCGGCTGACAGCCTATCACGAGGCGGGACACGCTGTGGTGATGCACGCACTGCCCGATCTGGACCCGGTGCATCAGATCACCATCGTTCCCCGGGGCGAGGCGGGCGGCATGACCATCTATCTGCCGGACGAGGACCGGTCGTACCTCTCCCGCAGCTATATGCTGGACCGCATCGCCGGGCTGCTGGGCGGTCGGGCGGCGGAGCAGCTGGTGCTGGGGGATATCTCCACCGGGGCCTCCAACGACATCAGCCGTGCCACGCAGCTGGCCCGGAAGATGGTGGGCACCTACGGAATGTCGGAGCAGCTGGGCAACGTGGCCTTCGACGCCGGACACGACGAGGTGTTCATCGGCAAGTCCATGGCCCAGACCCGGCCCTATTCCGAGAAAACGGCGGCGGAGATGGACGGCGAGATCCGCCGCATCATGGACGACGCCTACGCCCGCTGCACCGCCATTCTGGAGCAGTACCGGCCCCAGCTGGTGGAGGTGGCGGAGTATCTGTTGGCCAACGAGACCATGACGGCAGAGGAGTTCGAGAAGGTATTCCGGACGGAGTGAGGCATTGACAGCGCCTTGCTTATGGGGTAAAATAACGGGGTATCCGCCTCCGTAGCTCAGCTGTATAGAGCGACCGCCTCCTAAGCGGCAGATTGTTCGATTCCTTCGAGCAATGAAAATTGCATAAAACTTATAAATGTCTCAGTAGCTCAGCTGGATAGAGCACACGCCTCCTAAGGTTGTGCTCTACCAGCTGCCTTACGGGGAAAAGTGATCGTTGCCAGTCTCAATTTAATATAAGTCTCTGTAGCTCAGCAGGATAGAGCGTTCGCCTCCTAAGCGGCAGATTGTTCGATTCCTTCGAGCCTTGAAAATTGCATAAACCTTATAAATGTCTCAGTAGCTCAGCTGGATAGAGCACACGCCTCCTAAGCGTGGGGTCGGAGGTTCAAATCCTCTCTGGGACGCCAGAAAGCACCGCTGCAAGCCTTTTTCGGGGTTTGCAGCGTTTTTTTGTTTCTCCTTCTCCTGGTAATTTCACTTCTGTTACCGGAAGATTTTTATGCGCCGCATGATGTATATTTGCTAATTGGACTCGAACGCTTTTCAGAAATTTGCTAAGAAAATTCTGCGTTTTGCTAATTCGATTTTTCGGATCACTTTGCCGGGGCTTGCGCCGCTATCAGGGCTGCGAGCGCACTTGCCAGCTCCGGCGACTTCTGAAGCTGCTCCACAAGGCTTTCAAGGTCCAGGGTCGCAGGCTCCGATTTTGCCGGTTCCTCCGGCGGACGGACATTGCGAAGATCAGGCTTGGCATAGAAGGCAGTCTCGAATTTCTGAGCATTGACCTTTCTATCCTCGTCCAGAATGTGAGCATAGATACTGGTTATCATGTCAATCTCGGCATGGCCTGTATCGCCCTGGGTGGCTTTCAGATCGCCGTGGTTCAGTTTCAGCTTGTAGGTGGTACTGGAATGACGGAGAGAATGAAAGACCACCTTCGGCAGCCCTGCGTCCTCACGGAGCTTTGCAAATTCTTTGAGGATGATACGATCCTCGCAGGGCCGTCCATTGGGAAGTGCCACCACCAGATCGAAGTCCTGATACTCGTCACCCAGGAAGCCTTTCAGCTCGTCCTGGGACTTCTTCCATTCCCGCAGGATGTAGGCCAGCGTTTTCGGCAGCCACACCTTACGGATGCTGGAATCGGTTTTCGGCTTTTTTAGAACAATTCTTGTGCTGGTGTTCGGCATGAGCGGAGTGAAGATGTAATAGATATCCTTCTCACCCAGCGTTTCAATCGCCCGTTTGGATGCCCTCGTCAACTCCTTGTCGATGTAGACATAGGCATTATCCGCCGCAATATCTTCATCGGAAATATGGACGTTCTCCCAGGTCAGTCCCAGGATTTCACCCATACGCAGAGAGCAGGCAAAGGAAAGGTTCATTGCTACATAGAGCTTGCTGTCCGTGCATTTGTCCAGGGCAAGACGGATCATATCCGCTGTCCAGATATCCCGTTTCGCATACTCCGTTTTAGGGAGGATCACATTGTCAAAGGGATTTCTTGCAATGATTTCCCATCGTACCGCCTGCTTAAACGCACACCGCAGGAGCTTGATGATCTTTTCAATGGTCTTGTCGCTGACATAGGTGGTAACAGCCTTTCGGGTCTTGGTAGATACCGACTTGGTTTTCTGCAAGGTCTGGATATAACCGTCAACCGCACGGGGAGTAACCGCCTGTACCTCCATATCACCGATGATCGGATTGATATAGTTGGCAATCAGCGCTGTTTGGCTGTCATACATAGACACGCCCCATTTCTTTTCTCCGTAAAGAGATACGAAGTCATAAAGGAACTCGGTGATCGTCTGATTGCTTGGCGGGAGAAAAGTTCCCGTGTGCTGCTGATTTTCGATTTCCGCCTTGCGCTTCAAGGCCTCCTTGTGGGTATGCCAGGTTTCCCACTTCTGTTTGGTTTCTCCGTTTTCATCCACATAGTTGTAAACAACGGAATAGTTTTTCTTTCGCTTGATTATAGATGCCATATCGTTCTTCCTTTCTTGGATCACAGGTCGAGGGAGTCAAGCCACTCGTCAAATGACCGCTTGGAAATGCGTATGGCGTTACCAATTCGCACGATTTTGAAGTGCCCTTCTTTTACAAGGATATATGCGGAAGTTCTTCCGATGCCCAGAATTTGAGCAATATCGTCCACCGTATATGTTCTGCGTTCAGGGGTTTCCTTCTTCGTGCCGTTCCATGTTTGAGACATGAGAACCCCCTTTCAGTTATGAAAAGAAACAGCACGAATATGTGTGGGTAATATAACTTCCACCATTATTTTACCGTGCTGCTCTGTGTTTGTCTGCTGCTAATTGAAAAGTTTACGATCTATCCATAAACTTTCAAAGAAGAAAAGTAGGCTTACGGACGGCTGCTGGCACAGCTCCACGGGAGTCTAACCCCGGCCCATGCTGATGGGTGCGGCGCACAATGCTTTGTGGGCGTTCAATGCGCGAGTATCTTTGACCCTGCCCGTGCGTCATCGCCCGCAAGCCGCCACGCTTGCTTTGCGGCCTGGTGTTATTCGCTCGCCCGTTACAGTGGTCCCGTCCTGCGGACTTGAAACGAGGTCATGGCGCACCGGCCGTATGGCTCGGCACAAACAGGAATGTATCCGTTTGCCTTATACTGCGGCGTTGGCCTCCCAACGGGCTTTCTTTGTCAAGGTACGGAGCACAGCGCGGAAAGGGGAACACGCAGCGCCCCATTTCTGGATCAGTTCAGGTCAAAATCCAGGATGGCGATAATCAGCTTCGTTTCCAGCCTGCGGCGCAATTCTTCATCCACATAGGAATAAGGGCAGCCATGGACGTCATAGCTTGTCCTGGTGGAAAGCGCTGCTATGTAGCCGGAATAGTGGCGGATCACCGTGTTTACCGCGTCCGGCTCTCCCCGGACAGTAGCGGCGATGATAGGGTAAGGAAGCAGGGCCGCCCGTGTGCTTGAAGATTTAACCATTTGCATCACCTCCCATCAGCTCCTTCAGCAGCCGATAGGCTTTCTGCCTGCGGGCGTTGACCGTCCGGCGTGCCATGTGCATACGCTCGGCGATTTCACGGTCTGCCATGTCCAGAAAGAAATACATCAGGAGGATGTCCCTTCCATCCTGGGGCAGCGCGTTCAGCGCCTCGGCCAGCCGGTCATCCTCGATCAGGATCACATCTCCCCCGACAGGGAAGGAAGTGTATTCCCAGGGATACCGGTCATAGGACGCAAGCTGCTCCATCGAATCCTCCGGCAGCTCGCTGAAAGCGACTTCGCGCGACTGCCTGCGGCTGATCTCCCGATAACCGTTGTAGGCCTCGCACTTCAACACTTTCTTGCAGAAGCTGTCAAAGGCGTGCTGCTTGTGTTCGTAGTGGCGGTCAGGTGTCATTGTCTCACCTCCCTTCTTGCCGGGAGGCAGGTCATTACTTCCCCTTTCGCCCACTACTCGTCTGCCGGAGGCAGCTTTTGGCTGGTTCCCCTGGAAAAATTTCAAAAAAATATTTTTGCTGCTCATGATATGTGCTCCTTTCGTTTCGTTCGGGTTGACAGGACCGGATCAAAACGGAAGGGGCGGGGAGCGGCACCGGGGTAACAAAAAAGCACCCGGACAGCACAAAGCTATTCGAGCGCAAAAAGTACGATATTCAGTTAAAAAGCAACGGTTTTCGCATCCATCGTTAGACTGTACCCACTGGACAGCCTGGATTTTTTTGACGGTTGCGAAAATACAGTCAGAATTTGTCGGCGGTCAGATCGCATCATGGCAGCTCCCTCCTGTAAGCCGCCGTATCTGCCAGCGCCAGCGCGTCATCTCTTTTGAGGGCAAAAAGAACGGCGGCCTTGAAATGTCCTTCAAAACCGCCGATGGGGAATCAAACCTTAAAATAGGCGCACGAAATTATCTGCCCCGGTCAACGGTTTTTTTCTTTCCCCGGACGGGGCAGATAACTTATTATGCAGAGCGGAGCCGGTGTGCGCTAATCGGTTCCATGTACTTTTTCTTTCAACTTCTGAAAGGAATCTTCACTGATGGCGTGCTCCATCCGACAAGCCTCCTGTTCTGCCGTTTCCAGATCAACGCCAGCGGCCACAAGCTGCTCTGTAAAAAATCGATGCCGCTCATAGATTTTCTCGGCAACCTCACGTCCCACTTCGGTTAAATGCAGGCAATAATCCTCGTCCATTGTGAGAAATCCGCCCTCACGCAAGGTTTTGACCGCATGACTAACGCTGGGTTTAGAAACCTCCATGTGCCGGGCAAGGTCAATAGAACGTACCATACCATTTTTCTTTTGCAGCATCAGTATAGCTTCTAAATAGTCCTCGCCCGACGCATAAATTTTCATCTTCAATCACCCTCAAAGGCAAAGAACCTTTGCAACCGTTCCCGGCTTATCCTGTTCCAGCCATCACTCCATAACACTTTTCCGTTTTCAATAAAGACAAAGTAATTGCAGCACTCCGCAATCAGTTCTGGATCATGGGTAACAATAAATAATGTTTTCCCCAACGAACTCAATTCCCGCAAATTTTCTGCCACCTTTTTCATGTGCCGATAATCCAATCCACTTGTAGGCTCGTCAAAGACAATGACCTGTTTATCAGATGCAATCGCACTGGCAATCGCTACCCGTTGTTTCTGTCCGCCGGACAATGACATTGGATGTGCGTCCCTAAATTCCGAAATATGCAGACTGTCCATAATGTTTTCTGCCTCATGTGCCGCTTTTTCTTCATCCGAATTATCCAGACTCAGCAGGATTTCATCCATTACGCTTTCCGTAAAAAGTTGATGGTTTACATCCTGCATAACCATATAGCAGGTCTTGATTCTCTGATTTGCCATATAAGTTTTTCCGCCCATGCTCATACAGCCTTTTGCGGTTTGGATCAATCCGCATAGATTATGAGCAAAAGTCGTTTTCCCGGCTCCATTATTGCCGACTACTCCAACCACCGAACCTTGCGGAATCATCAAATCTGATATATCCAGCACCTTTCGCTTTTTCTTCTTCCCGCCGGAAGCATTTTTATAAGAGGCTTCAAAGTCTCGGATATATAGCTGCTTTGTCGCACACACCGCGCCCTGCATTTTACTAAAATCTTCTGACTGTAAAGCCCTGAGCCCCAGCGCGTGCAATTCATCCGTAGATTTCTTTTTGAAGTCAGAAATGGAAAGATTTTCTTTTATTTGCCCGTCCTGCATATACAGAACCCGATCTGCAATATCCATCAGGTAATACAGGCGGTGTTCCGCAATCACAATCGTTTTCCCTTGTGCTTTCCATTCTCGCAATACGTTTTTTAATTCTCTGATTGATTTAATATCCAAATTGGAAGATGGCTCGTCCAGTACGAATATATCCGGCTCCATTGCAGAAACGGACGCACAGGCAATTTTCTGCTTTTCGCCGCCGGATAGTGCAAACAGGCTCCGATTCAGTAAATCTTCAATTTTTAATGCGCCTACCGTTTTTTCTATTCGCAAATTGATTTCGTCTGCGTCGATTGCTAAATTCTCACATCCAAACGCAATTTCACTGGTAGTATCTACCGTAAAAAATTGTGTTCTTGGATTCTGAAAGACGGAACCAACAACGCCGGACAAAGCATAAAGGGATACATTTTTTACATCTATCCCTTCCACAATCGTCTGCCCGGTAAGCGTCCCCTCATAATAATGCGGAATAAGCCCATTGATTAAACGGGTGAATGTTGTCTTTCCGCAGCCTGATTCTCCGCAGATCAAAACAACCTCGCCGTCATGGATTGTCAAATTTATATTTTCGATCCTTCCTTTGGAACTGCCTTGCTCATATTGAAAGGACACATCCTTAAACTCTATCATTTCAGCCCTCCTGAAAAAAGCAGGAACACCAACAGGGCGGCAGTAACAATGAGCATAAGCACAAAATCTGTCCAGTGGAAACCAATCCTGCAAATGCTTGTACGCTTTTTGCCGTTTCCTAATCCCCTTGTCAAAGCTGCCGCAGACAGATCATTCCCTATTGTTACTACGGACATCATAAGAGGGACAATTCGATATTCTAATACTGCTTGTGGATTCTTGAAAAAATTTTTTCCCGTAATTCCTCTCATACGCATAGCGTTTCCAATAGATTCCGCTTCTTCGAAAATTGTAGGAAAGAACCGAAACATAACAGAAAACGGAATAATAAATGCTTCTGGTATGTGCATACGCTGCATGGCAAGGACAAATTCACTAACCTTTGTGGTCGAAAGAAGATAGTAGCCCATCATGGCGCTGGGAAACCATCTTGTTCCAAATTGAGCTAGCAGCGATATTATAATTGTCCCTATCAGTCCCATATACGGAACAAGAAACACGTTTACCGTCCATGAAACAATAAAAACAATCAAATAGATGATGGCAACCTTTTTCCTCCTGCCCGAAAGCAGGAGAAAAAAAGGTACTAATGCCAGAACCGGCTTTAACCAGAAACTAATACCGTCCGTTTTTCCGTCAATCATTACGATACTGAATATTACCAGCATATATAGCTTTGTTCTTGGGTCAAGCCAGAAACGCCGCTCCGAATCAACTGACAGTAATAATTCTGGTTTCATTAAACAATGCCCGCCTTTACAAAATGCTTCTTCAAAATTGCCTTGCCTAAATAAGCGCCGATCACTCCGCCGACGATGCCTAAAACAATAACTACCGGTAGCATCCAGTTAGCGGTAAGACCCATAACGGCATTGATATATTCATCCGTACCTCCCTTGCTTCTATAAGCCTCAAAAAAGGTATCTCTCATAATCCACATAGGCAGCATGGAGCCGATTACCCATTCGGTAAACACGCAATATCCCAGCACAGTATGTTTCCAGCTTTTATATTCGCCAGCCTTGAAGATCAAATCAGCCAGGAAACCTAATACGATTCCAAACGGAATTGAAATCCAGCTTTGTCCCATCAGAAAGCAGAGGACACTGACCAACGTACCCATAATAGTAGCCGCGCCGAATTTCCCTGTCTTTGTCAGAAACAGCATGAACGGGATACCGCCCAGTATTCCCAACACCATTGGAATGATAACTGCAAAGATAGGGATGTAACCCAGCATACCCGTGATAAAGAACATCACAAAGTAGATGACAGTAAAGATACCAATGTTGATAAAGTCTTTTGCGTTCAATTTTTTCTTGTCCATTGTAGGAACTCCTTTCTTTTATGCAAGGCTGTCTGCCTTGATTTTCCAACCGATAGCTTTTTCTCTCATGCCAACAAAATCCGCATAAATACCTGCTTGCTTGATAAGCTCATCATGCGTACCTTGCTGAGAGATTTTACCACGGTCGATAACGATGATTTGATCCGCATTTTTTACGGTTTTCAACCGATGGGCGATCATAATAATTGTTTTCCCCTGTGTCAGCGCTTCAATCGCTTTCTGAAGCTCTGCTTCATTTTCGGGATCGACATTTGCTGTGGCCTCGTCAAGAATAATGATGGGCGCATCTTTCATAATCGCTCTTGCAATAGAAATCCTCTGCTTTTCGCCGCCGGAAATGGTCGCACCGCTTTCTCCGATTACCGTCTGGTAGCCCTCCTGCAATGCTGAAATGAAGTCATGGCACCTTGCCGCCTTTGCTGCCTTCACCACATCTTCATGGGTAGCGTTAGGGGAACCAAATTTAATATTGTTCTCAATCGTGTCCGGGAACAGATACACATTCTGAAATACCATGCTGATATTTTTCATCAGGCTGTCCAGCTTGTAATCTTTAACATCAATGCCACCGATACGGACACTTCCGCTGTCAACATCCCAAAAGCGCGCGATTAGATTTACCAGTGTTGTTTTTCCAGAACCCGACGGACCGACAATCGCCGTTGTGGTTCCTTGTGGAATTGTGAGCGATACATGGTCGATCACTTTTTTATCCCCGTAAGAAAAACTCACATCCTGCATTTCAATATCCAGCCGGTCTGGGGTCTGCTCTTTGCCGTCAATGTCAATCTGAGGACTTTGGTTGATTTCCTCCACACGATCAATAGAAGCATCGATCATTGAAAGCATAAAGAACATTTCTCCCGCGCTTTCCAACTGGCTATATACCATGAACGCCGATACTAAGATTATCAGACAATATGTTAATTCCAGCGTACCGTTTACAAAAAGTGCGATAGAGCAGAAAGCAGCGGCGGCACTGGCAATCCGAAGGACAACCTGCTCAGCGGCTATATAGGGAATCCGCTGCCTTTCAATAAGCTGGTTTTTCTTCTGCGTTTCGTCAATGGATTTTTCCAGCGTAGTATTTGACTGCTTTGCCATGTGGAACGCCCGCACAACGCCCATTCCCTGTATGTATTCCAGTACGGCATCCATGAACTCCGTCTGCGCCTCTAACCGTATGGGAGATAATCTTTTGGAGCAGCGCAGGAGCATTGTGTTGATTACCATGAACAAAATCACGCCAGCCAAAAAGATCAAACTGATTTTCCAGCTAAAGTAGCACATGGCAACAGAAAAAATACTGGCGTGGATTACACCCACCAAAGTCCGCACGATGATAGCAAAGGACATACTTTCGAGGTCGCTCATGGTCGCTGTTGAAACGGATGTGAGATTTCCCAGACTATGGCTGTTGAAGTAGCCCATCGGCATATACTTCATGCGGTTGCCAATTTGAATCCTCTTGTCCTCACACATTCGATAGCTGCCTTCGCCTTCTTTACCATGCGCCAGATACCAGAAAATAATGGTGCCGATCACACTGACTAACATAATGCCAAAGGCAAGGAGCGCGGTTTGTGCGGTGATATTATCACGAACCAATCCATCCAAAACTACCAGAAGTGCGGCAAATTGCAGAGCTTCTAAAATGCAGCGTATGATTTCATAAAAGAGCCCCAAATACCAATTCCGGCTTTGGCGGCCTGCAAATTCAAAGAATTTCCGAAAAGAACGTATCATGCTGTTTTCACCTCCTTCGCGTCCATGTGAGCTGTCCACATCGTATGATAAAGGCTGCACTCTTTTAATAGTTCCTCGTGCGTTCCTTTTGCCTGGATTGTTCCATCCTTCACAACAACGATCTGGCCGGAATCCGTTATTGTTGACAGGCGGTGAGCAATTACAATCAATGTTTTGCCCTTTGTCAGTCGGCTGATGGCCTCCTGTATTACCGCTTCATTTTCCGGATCAGTATAGGAAGTGGCTTCGTCAAGGATTACAATCGGGGCGTTTTTCAGCATAGCTCTGGCAATCGCGATTCTCTGGCGTTCTCCACCAGACAAATGCCCTCCGGCGCCGCCAACCACGGTTTCATATCCATGCTCAAGGTTCATAATAAACTCATGGCAGCCAGAATCCTTTGCAATCTGTTCCACTTCGGAATCGCTTGCCTCTGGCTTGCCCATACGGATATTGTTACGCACCGTATCGTTAAACAGATAATTGTCCTGCGATACATAGGAAATCAAATCGTTCAGTTGGTCGGTAGAAATTTCTTTTACGCTTTTACCGCCAATCGTAATCAGTCCCCCGGTCACATCCCAAAAGGACGCAATCAACTTTGCAATCGTTGATTTTCCGCTGCCGGACGGCCCTACAAAAGCTGTAATCTTTCCCTGTGGAATTGTTAGATCAATTCCTTTCAAGACCTCTTTTTCCTCGTATGCAAAATGAACATTTTCCAGAGAAATATCAAGGTTTTGCAAATCGCATTTTTCCTCTGGCCGGACAAGCTCCGGCTGGTTTAATATACCGTCAATCTCACCCATTACAGTGCCTATTTTTGCAATATCATCGGTAAAGAACATCGCGACTACAAGCGGCCCTGCAATTCCCAACGACAGGACAGTTACCGTAATAAAGGTGGCGGCTGACAGGGAACCATTCATGTAAAACAGGCACCCAACGGGAAGTACGCTAATCAGCGCCGCAGGCCATACACTCATCATAATCGCCGAATATTTTTGTGTATCTTTCATCCAGTCTAAGATCAGGTCTGCGTTTGCATGGACGGCATCTGTAAATTTCTGGTAGGAATTATCTGCCTGATTAAACGCCTTAATGACCTCAATACCGCCGATGTATTCTACCGTTGTTGCGCTCATGCGATTTCCGGCTTTTACAACCTCCCCATATTTCTTGGGATATTCCTTCATCATTCCCATGTAGCACATCATTCCAACAGGAATGGTAATCAGCGATACTAATGCCATTCTCCAGTCCAGAATGAACAGATAAACGATGATTGCGATTGGTACAAGAAGATTTGAAGTCATTTCCGGGATTACATGAGCAAGGGGAACCTCTAACTGTTCAATTCGTTCCACCATGCCGTTTTTTAACTGCCCGGACGGAGTATTGAGAATATAGCCCATAGGCACTCTGGTAAGTTTTGAAGCAATTTTCCGCCTTGCCTCGGACAGCACTTCAAAGGTCGCTTCATGGGAGGCCCTCGTGGAAATTCCCATCAATATTGCTTTTAGGACAAAGCAACCGCCGGAAATCAGACACCACACCATGTAAAATGATAAATCCCGATTCCCGGAGAGTAACTCAATCGTCATTCTGGCTGTTGCAAAATAGGGGACGATACCAAAGGCAACTCCCAACACAGCAAGAACAACAGAAACGATGTAGCCAGTCTTATGCGGCCTGGCAAACTCAATAAGTCTGCCAAATGGATTTCCGCCTTGCGACTGATCCATATAAATCCCTCCTTTAGTTAGATTTTGCTAACTCGTATTCAAAAGAATAAGCCGATAATCTGTCATGTGATTTACACAAACAAATTATCGGCTCTGCGTCTTTGCGTCTGGCACTACTGATAATCGTATTTTCATATTGTCAACATCTATCAAACATTCCTGTTTGCATTTCGGACAAAATATTGGAAAGTTCTTCAACGAAGTGTCTGCGCGTATCTTTGTCCGCGTTCTGCATTTACAAAAAGGACAGTGTATCCATCCGCTTTCGTCCACACAAAATTCTTCGGTTTTTTGCATTTCCTTTGCACCTTCTTTCCTATTTTCGGTAATATTCTTTCCAGCCATTCCCATAAAAAGTGCGCAGCTCATTGATATAATTTTTTGCTTCCTCCATCGGCATATCGTGAATGACTACTTCAAATATACCAGAATAAAAAGCACTGGAAACAACGTGTAAGAATCCATCTGTAACTCGTCCTTCTGCCAGGGCTTTACTTCCCACTTGAATCAAGAATTTCTTTGTACAGTCCGTATCCAGTTGTACCAGCCCTTCTAAAAATTCCTGATAGTAGTTTCCCGGCGCTCCGGTAATCAGCAGCTTAAATTCAGAAAAATACTCATAGATATATGCAATCACGGCTTCAAAACCACGATCTGAGTATTCCATAAATTTTTCGTTCTGCTCATGCCCCGTCAAAGAAGAAAAATCACTGAATGATTGCCGCAATAACTCTTTCAGACCTTTAGCCACCGGTTCCACAAGAAAGCGGAACAATCCCTCTTTATCTGAATACCGCGTATATATTGTGCTGGTGCTGACACCGGCATTTTGAGCAATCGTCCGTATCGAAGCATCCGTATAGCCTTTTTCTAAAAATTCTTCTTTCGCGCAGGCAAGAATTTTTTCGTCAAATCCTTCAACCCTGCTTGCCATCGCTCATCCACCTTTCTCATTAAAACAGCGTTTTCAAAACGGCGTATTAAAAACGCTGTTTTAATTATAGCAGGAAAATCTCCTTTGTCAAGAGGCTATTTCTCACTTGCCTGTGGTACATTGAAGTGGATATATAAATCATTGCCAACCAGCCAAAATCTACGCTTCAAATTGTAGTATTAGTAGAGGGAAAAGTAGAAGGTAGGGTTTCGATAGCAAGCACAGCAAGCGAGTACCCGCTTGCGAATTTTGAGATTTTCAGGTCCCTTACCCGAAAATTCAAAATTGCTTGTTGGGATAGTCCCAAACCCTTATGAAGAACGGAGGCGGCGCATGGCAAACCGAAAGCGGAATATCCAAATGAAATTCTATGTCACGGAGGACGAAAAACGGCTTATAGACGAGAAAATGAGCCAGCTACCCACACGCAGATATGGCGCCTACCTCCGCAAGATGGCGATTGACGGGTATATCATCTATACAGACACCGCAGATATCAAGGCATTTACCAAAGAGCTTTCCGCCATTGGTCGGAATATCAACCAGATTGCCAAGCGAATCAACGCCGGAGGTCCTGCGTATCAGGCCGACATGGACGAGATACGGGAAAGGCTGGATGAGATATGGCAGTTACAAAGACGCATCCTATCAAGTCAACGCTGAAAGCCGCCATTGACTATATCTGCAACCCGGAAAAGACGGACGGAAAGTTGCTTGTATCCTCCTATGGGTGCGCCGCCGAAACTGCGGATATCGAATTTGCCTGGACCCGCCGCCATGCCATCGACAAGGGAACGAACCTGGGTCGCCATCTGATCCAAGCCTTTCAACCCGGGGAGATCACGCCTGAACAGGCTCATGAGATCGGCATGGAACTTGCAAAAGAAATCCTGGGCGGCAAGTATGAATTTGTACTTACCACTCACATAGACAAAGATCATGTTCATAACCACCTGATTTTCAATGCAGTCAGCTTTGCGGATCATAAGCGCTATCATTCCAACAAGCGGAGTTATCACTATATCCGCCGTACCTCCGACCGGCTTTGCAAGGAACACGGTCTGTCCGTCATTATTCCCGGACAGGACAAGGGCAAGAGCTATATTGAACATCAGGCCACGCAGAACGGCATCAGTTATAAGGCGAAGTTGAAAGCTGCCATTGACCGACTCCTGCCAGCCTGTTCCAACCTGGAAGAAC
>ENA-OUQL01000036-OUQL01000036.1-human-gut-metagenome-genome-assembly--contig:-NODE-36-length-131638-cov-7.13765_pt1 | contig 131638 bp, 113 predicted proteins | sample MGYA00237945_ERZ548829 | MGnify/ENA primary metagenome ERZ548829 (study PRJEB26490, sample SAMN05194708) | human gut metagenome | biome: terrestrial biome; feature: human-associated habitat; material... | reverse complement strand
TTGATTCTGAATACTGTTGCTCTCTCCGTCCAAGCCGTCATCCTGCGAAAGGCGGCAGTAAAGAGCTGTGATTTTTTCCTGGTCTGCATTTTTATTGACTGTCATAGCGTTTAACTCCTTTCCGACAGCTGAATCAAGCAATGGGATATATGCCATTATATTGATTTCGGCTGTCCTTTTCGATTGTGCGGTTGCCTCCATTCCCTCTGAAGCAGCAGCTCTTTGAACTGCTCCAACACGCACTGCCGCCCCTTGGGGTCATAATGAGTCGTAACATCATAAACCGTGCCACCGATTTTCATATAAAAATGCGAGTCGGCATTGTTTTCAAAAAGTTGATTATACGGATATTTTTGAATGAATTGTTCCATAGGGATACCTCCTCATCTTTCATCCCGATTACGCTGACGGATTAGGTATTTGCGATAGTGATCGCAAGCCTTGATGATAAAATCTTCTGTTTTCTTTGCATCCAGCCCTTGCGGAAGAACCTCTCGCAGACGTGAGGTGGGAACTTTCACCATTTCCCGCTGGTTGGCTTTTTCCTCTGACATAATGGTTTGAATGGCTGCCTTGGTCAGCAATCCTTCCCGGTCGGCCTTATGCATCCGCCACGCCTGCGAATAGGACGGGGTGCAGTCGTTGATGGCGCACTGCTCCAGTACCTCCCGCTGGATGGATTCGTCAAGGAACGAAAGCTCCACGCCGACGGACAGGGCGATTTCGCCTTGATCCATCTTTTCAAGGAACTCTGGGATGAGATAGGTCAGGCGGATATAGCGCCGTACCTGAGATTTGCTGTCATCGGACTGCTGTGCAATAATCTCAGCGGTCTCTAACTTCCGACCAAGTTGGTCGGAAGTTAGGTCAGAGCGGTGTCCTTGTCTGCTCATTGCTTCCAGCTTCATTCTGTACGCAAACGCCTTTTCGGATGGCAAAATATGCTCCCGGTGCAGGTTGCTGTCTACCACAGCAATGGCGGCAGCATCCCGGTCGAGGGCATAAATCAAGGCAGGGACCTCGGTGATCCCTGCCTTAACTGCTGCGTGCAAGCGGCGGTGGCCGCTGATCACCTCATATTCGTCGGTGCTTTCAATCGGTCGGACGATCAGCGGGGACAATATACCCTGCGTTTGTATGCTTTCAATCAGCGTATGCATTTCGTCATCATCCTTGACCTTGAACGGGTGTCCGGCAAAGGGGCGCAATTTTTCTACCGGAATTGCCACCGGCTTTTTCATCGTATTTTTCATTTTATCTCCCTCTTTCCTTGTATCTTGCACGAGCTTTTTTCTCCAGCTCGTGCTCTTGTTTTAATAGTTCGTACAGGTGCGGAGATTTTTCTAAAATCCGCTCCGCACGGTGCAGACAATCCCTTACGGGCTTCATCTGCCCGGATACCGCCTTGCGGCGTTCCTTGTTTTGCGCCTGTTCCTCCGGCGACTTGGGGCGGCGTATGCGGTTGCTGATGCCGCTGCGCTCACGCTCTAATGTGGATAACTGCGCTTTGCTTTCATCAATATTCACTTGGAGGTCGGCAGCCGTATGGATACCGTGCTCCTGCAAAAAGTGATAGTCGGCAACCAGCTCCTTCAAATACTCAGATGTTCTTTTTTCATGGTTTCTACAACCATTCTCTTGAACTCCGGCGTATATCGTTTGTTTGGTACTCCTTTTGGCATAGCAAAACACCCCACTTGTTAGATAGTATATCATACTGTCTAACAAATGGGGTGCTGTTCAATTAAAGTCAGTACGGGGTTTTGTCGTTTGCAATTATTTTAACTTATCTTTAAACGCTTCTACCATAGCGTCGCTGAAACTCTGTGACGGTACTTTTACAAAGCAGGAAGTTTCATCATACTTTGGATAATTGTAGCGCCACTTATCGTATTCGTCACGATTTATGTCGCCGTTGTGATATTTCTCGGATTGTTCAGCCCACGCATTAAGCATTTCTGAAAGCTCGGCAGCATCTGTTGCTTTTTTAGGGTCTGCATACATAGAAACACCGTTTTCAGTCTTTACTATTGTCAATCCATATCTGTCCTCTAATGTAAACAAGGTGTGCATTAACCCTATGTAGCTGTCAATGTCGGGAACAGAAAGAGCCTGTGGCGATATATCGAAAACCTCTGCAAGTTTATTTGTTAAATCTGTTTTTGGTGTTCTTGAGCCGGATTCATACTGTGCCATACGAATGTCAGCGGACTTCTCTGGGAAGCCCAGCGCCATACCGAGATATTTCTGCGTCATCCCCCGCAGGAGACGGAAAAAGTGAATCCGTTCGCCAATCGCCATATCATCCACTCCAATCGTTGGTTGTCTTTAGGAAAAGCGTAGCAGAAATGCTTAGTAAAGTCAAGAGAATGCTAAACAATTTTATTTAATTTATTTTCCACACTACGATTGACACAAGCTATTTTGCTTAGTATAATGACAATAAACTAAGCATAATAGCTTAGAATTAATAAATAAAAAAGAACTGCCGCAATCCCCCGGTTATACATCCGGGAAAAAAGTGGCGGACGAAAGTGAGGAGGCATTTATGGAACACAATATCCATCCGCAGCAGCCATCAACGAAGAAAGGAAGATATTATCCATGCAGGCACAAAACTTTATGCGTGTGGAGGAAGTGGCCCAGGAGCTGGGCATCTCCAAGTCCCACACCTACAAGGTGATCCACAAGCTCAACGCCGAACTCCGGGACAAGGGTTATCTGACCATCTCCGGGCGGGTCAATCGGAACTTTTTCATGGAGAAGTTTTGCTATGGCAAGACGGGAAAGGAGGGCTAATCATGGCAGTCTATAAGGAAGAAAAGACAAACACTTGGCGGGCAGTCTACCGGTACACTGACTGGAATGGCGAGCGCAAGCAGACCCAAAAGCGGGGCTTCAAGACCAAGCGAGAGGCGCAAGCCTGGGAGCGGGAACAGCTCAACAAGACCAGCGCTGATCTGGACATGACCTTCAAGAGTTTCGTGGACCTCTACACGGCGGATATGAAAACCCGGCTCAAGGAGAACACCTGGGCTACCAAGGACCACATCATCCGTACTAAGCTGCTGCCCTACTTCAGCAGGCTGAAAATGTGTAACATCACCGCCCAGCAGATCATTACCTGGCAGAACGAGATGCTGAACCATAAGGACGAGAACGGCAAGCCCTACTCGCCGGTGTACCTGAAAACGGTCCACAATCAGCTCAGTGTCATTTTTAACCACGCGGTTCAGTACTACAACCTTCGGGAGAGAATCCCTGCAAGAAGGCGGGCAGCATGGGCAAAAAGAAAAACCGAGAGATGATGTTCTGGACCAAGGAGCAGTATCTGAAATTTGCCGAGGTGATGATAGACAAGCCGCTATCCTTCTATGCCTTTGAGATGCTCTACTGGTGCGGTATCCGGGAGGGGGAGCTGCTTGCTCTGACCCCGGCGGACTTTGATTTTGAGAAGCGTACCGTTACCATCAATAAATCCTATCAGCGGTTGAATGGCCAGGATCTGATTACTACCCCTAAGACGGAAAAGAGCAATCGGGTCATTACCATGCCGCAGTTTCTGGCCGAAGAAATCCAGGATTACATCAAGATGCTCTACGGAATCGGGCCAGACGACAGAATGTTCACTGTTACCAAGAGCTATCTCCACCGGGAGATGGATCGGGGAGCCAAGGAAGCTGGGGTGCCGCGTATCAGAACCCATGACATTCGTCACAGCGCGGTTTCACTTTTGATCGATATGGGATTCTCAGCCACCGCTATCGCGGACCGAGTAGGCCACGAGAGCATCGACATCACCTACAACTATGCGCACCTGTTTCCGTCCAAGCAGGCGGAAATGGCAGATAAACTGAATATGGAAAGGGGCAATTAAAATGTCAGCAAAGAATTTGGACAAGCACAACCGTTGGAGGAACAAGACCGTGGCTTTCCGAGTCTCCCCGGAGGAGGACGCCCAGATCGAGACGGCGGTGAAGCTCACCGGCTTGACCAAGCAAGACTATATCATCCGACGGCTGCTCTGCCGGGATGTGGTGGTCCAGGGCAACCCCAGGGCCTACAAGGCGCTGCGGGATCAGCTGGCCGCTGTGCTGGACGAGCTGCGCCGGATCGAGGCTGGGCAGGGCGTGAACGACGAGCTGCTGGACACCATCCAGATGATCGCTACCATTATGAACGGGATGCAGGAGGACTTTGCCTATGATCGATGAAAAAAAAGAAAATGACCGCCCAGGGCTCATCTGTTGGCGCAGATGATGGGCAGTCAATCTCTCAAAATTACAAGACCACTATACCAGACCCGGACGAAAAAAGCAATTCCCCGGAAAGAGATTTGGAGGAACTATACCAGAAAATGCACCGCATGAGCGACCCGGCCTATCTGCATACTGTGACCCTGGACGAACTGATGGACAATGTGTTCGAGGGCAAGTTTGCGGTGATTGAGAACCTGCTCTATACAGGAGCATACATCCTTGCCGGAGCGCCTAAAATCGGCAAGTCCTTCCTGGTGGCGCAGATCGCCCATCATGTCAGCACCGGGCAAGATCTGTGGGGCTACAAAGTCCACCAGGGCACCGTGCTCTATCTTGCCCTAGAAGATGACGAGAGCCGCTTACAGCGCCGGATGTTCCGAATGTTCGGAGTGGAGGGGACAAGCTCCCTCCACTTCGCCACCAACGCTAAGATGATCGGCAGCGGCCTGGATGAACAGCTGGAAAAGTTCGTCCGGGAACACAGTGATACCAAGCTGATTATCGTGGATACCCTACAAAAAGTCCGTGAGGTGGTGAATGATAGTTACAGCTACTCCAGCGACTATGAGGTAATCGGCAAGCTAAAGCAATTTGCTGATCGGTATGGCGTCTGCGTTCTGATCGTCCACCATACCAGAAAGCAGCCTGCGGGAGACAGCTTTGAGATGATCTCGGGGACCACGGGCTTGCTGGGGTGTGCAGATGGTGCGCTCCTAATGCAGAAGGAGAAGCGGACAGATAGTAAGGCCACTTTGGAGGTGGTAGGCAGAGACCAGCCGGATCAGCGGCTGTATCTGAGCAAGGATCAGGAGAACCTGATTTGGAGCCTTGACCATGCGGAGAATGAGCTTTGGAGGCAGCCCCCGGACCCCGTACTGGAAGCCGTAGCGAAGATTGTGTCTGCTGACAACCGGGAATGGGAAGGCAGTCCCACTGAGCTGGCTCAGGCGATTCAAACGGATATGGCGGTAAACCGGCTCACCAAGCATTTAAATGTGAATGCCAGCCGCTTGTTGGAAGAACATCAGGTGAAGTACGAGAACAAAACCAAGCACGCCGAGCGGCGTATCCGGCTGACTTACATGGTGGTGGAAGCACCTGCGTTTGAAGTAATCGAGTAAAGCGCGACGCTCGCAACGGTCGCGGAAAGGAAAAAATGGGGTGGTATTTTGCCACCCCTATCCTCCCAGGGCTACACTGTTTCACGGTAGCCCCAAAGGCTATAAGGGGGTCAGGATTTGTTACACCCTTCCCCAAAGGGGTACGGCGTTTTGGCGTATTCCTCAGAAGCGTTCGGAGAACGCGTAGCCACAGAATGAAATCCTGTGTTCAAAAGGGGTTTGGGGGCGCTGCCCCCAACAAGCAGACGGTAGGAAATGTGAGTGTGTATTAACACTCGCATTGCTTGCCTGTATCTAAAACGACCGAAACGGCCCTTGTGCCGCTGCGGAAAATCAACCAAGATTTAAGCATTGGGAGGTAACGAGTATGAGAAAAATTTTGTCTTGTGAGTTTAACCTGGATACCGCTTGCGTGGAGCTGCGTATGGATGACGGAACGCTGCTCTCCATCGACTGCACCGCCGTGGAAAACGAGGTGGCAAACAGTATGTACCAGCGGTCGGAGCTGGACTGGCTAATCTACAACGATCCGCTGGCCTATGCTGAGTTGATTTTGAAGGGTGACCCGGAACTATATCTAAGGGCTGTGACAGAGCAAATTCCACGAGATTGAGGGCTTGTAAATTTCGACTTCTTGCAATATAATAAAATTGGATTGTTGTAATTAGGAGGGATCACTGTGCTTGACTATCTGACTGTGAAAGAAGCTGGAGAAAAGTGGAATATATCTGGCCGCATGGTAACAGTGTATTGCAACAACGGAAAGATTAAAGGCGCAGTGAAAAAAGGCAATCTATGGTTGATTCCAGTAGATGCCGAAAAGCCTCTGGACGGAAGGACGATTGCAGCAAGGAAAGCGAGGGGTGAACATGAACAAAAAGCAGATGTCTGAACAGGACATTAGAACAAAGTATATTACCCCTGCAATTCTGGCTGCCGGCTGGGATCGCGACTTGCAGATCAGGGAGGAAGTTTCCTTCACAAAAGGCAAGATTACAGTACGCAGAAAAATTGTGAAGCGTGGAGAGCAAAAACGCGCAGATTATATTTTGTATTGGAAACCAAACATCCCACTGGCAATCGTGGAGGCAAAAGACAATAACCACAATATTGCGGATGGCATGGAGCAGGCTCTAAACTATGCCGAGATTTTAGATATCCCCTTTGTGTTTACATTTAACGGCGATGGATTTTCTTTTTATGACAAGACGGCTGAGCATAATGTTCAGATAGAATTGGCCTTAGATCAGTTCCCTTCGCCGGAAGAATTGTGGGCTCGTTACAAGAAATTTAAGGGTATCACAGAGGCAAGCGAAAAAGTTGTAGCGCAGGATTATTACTACAACCCCAATGACGATAGAAAGCCCCGATACTATCAATGTAACGCGATTAACCGAGCTGTTGAAGCAGTTGCCAGTGGGCAAAATAGGTTGTTGTTGACGATGGCAACTGGTACTGGTAAGACCTATACAGCGTTTCAGATTATTTATAGACTTTGGAAATCTCGGACGAAAAAACGAATTTTATTTTTGGCGGATCGGAATGTACTTGTGGATGATCCCATGCGTAAAGATTTTAAGTTCTTTAACGCTGATAGCAATAATCGGAAAATGACTAAGATCCGCGACAAGAAAGTGGACAAGGCTTATGAGGTCTATTTTGCAATTTATCAGGGGGTAACAGGGCAAGTAGGCTTTGCTGATACATATAAAGAGTTTTCTCCAGACTTTTTTGATCTAATTATCGTAGACGAATGCCATCGTGGCAGCGCAAAAGACGATTCTGCTTGGAGAAAAATTCTGGAATACTTTAAGAACGCTGCGCAGATTGGTATGACGGCCACCCCAAAAGAGACGAAGGACACCTCCAATATTGAGTATTTCGGAGAACCGATCTATACCTATACTCTGCGTCAGGGCATTGAAGACGGTTTCCTTGCACCATATAAAGTTGTCCGTGTGGGAATTGATAAGGATTTGGAAGGTTATCGTCCCACGAAGGGTAAAAGGGACAAGTATGGGATTGAGATTGAAGATCGAGAATATAACATCAAGGATTATGATAAAAATCTGGTTCTCGAAAAGCGCACAGAACTTGTAGCGAAACGAGTATCTGACTTCTTGAAGAAAAACAATTCTCGCTTTGCTAAGGCGATCTTTTTCTGTGTAGATATCGACCATGCTGCCCGTATGGCCCAGGCACTTAGAAACGAGAATGGGGACCTGGTAAGGCAGAATCCTAAGTATGTAGTGCAGATGACCAGTGGCAGTGAGGGCGTCAAAGAGCTGGAAAACTTTATGACCGCAGATGAAGCATATCCTGTATTGGTGACTACTAGCAAACTACTGACAACAGGTGTAGATGCAGATACCGTAAAGTTCATTGTTCTGGATAGCAATATCAACAGCATGACAGAATTCAAACAGATTATTGGTCGCGGAACAAGAATCAACGAAGAGCATGACAAGCTTTATTTCACTATTATTGACTTCCGTAATGTGACCAAGTTATTTGCTGATAAGGATTTTGACGGTGATCCGGTGAAAGTCAAAGAAACCGATGGTGACATTCCTACGGAAGAAACGGAAGATACACCAACCGAGGATATTCCACAGGATGAGATACCCAAGGAAGATGGACAGGAGATCCCGCCGGATGTTACCTTCGATCCGGATGATGATACTCCCAAACGGGTAAAATACTATGTTAATGATGTTCCTGTGTCCATTATCAATGAACGGGTACAATATTTAGACGCAGACGGCAAGTTAATTACTGAAAGCCTTGTAGATTACACCAGAAAGAATATCCGCAAGGAGTATGCCACACTGGACGAGTTTTTGCAGCGGTGGAACAGTGCACAGAAGAAAACAGCCATTGTTGAGGAACTGGAGCAAAAGGGTATCTTCTTTGAAGAACTACGGGAAGAAATCTCCAAGGATTTGGACCCCTTCGACCTTATTTGCCACATTGCTTTTGATATGCCGCCGCTGACACGAAAAGAGCGGGCCAACAATGTGAAAAAGCGTGGTTATTTTGGAAAATACAACCAGGTTGCAAAACAGGTCTTAGAAGCGTTGCTGGACAAATATGCAGACGAAGGGTTGGCCAATCTCGAAAGCATGGAGATTTTGAAAGTACCTGATGTTGCTCGATTTGGCACGCCGGTCGAAATACTGAAGTGCTTTGGCAATAAGAAAAAATTTATGGAAGCTATTGCAGAACTGGAAAACCAGCTGTATGTAGCATAGGAGAATCATTATGAGCACATCGGCTACAATCAAATCAGTGCAGGATATCATGCGGCAGGATGCCGGTGTAGATGGTGACGCACAGAGAATATCACAGCTTGTGTGGATGTTGTTCCTGAAGGTGTTTGACTCCAAGGAAAAGGAGTGGGACGCATTATCGGATGACTACGCCTATATTATCCCTGACGGCTTGCGCTGGTCTGATTGGGCTGAATATGACGAAGGTATTACCGGCGATGAACTGATCGACTTTGTAAACAATACGCTGTTCAAGACTTTTAAGGATTGGCAGTTAACAGAAGCCAGTGATCCGAAAGCAGTCTTAGTGAAGTCTCTGTTTGAGGATAGCTATAACTACATGAAGTCCGGAACTCTGATGCGCAGCGTCATCAATAAACTCAATGAGATCGACTTTGATAAGGCTTCAGACCGCCATTTATTCAACGACATTTACGAGAATATACTGAAGGACTTACAAAGTGCTGGAAACTCCGGCGAATATTATACGCCTCGTCCCGTTACGCAGTTTATGGTGGACATGGTTAATCCGCAACTTGGCGAGCAGGTGCTGGATTTTGCCTGCGGCACTGGCGGTTTCCTTGTCTGTGCGCTGGAGCATTTGCGTAAGCAGGTCCATAACATTGATGATGAAAAGCAACTTCAGAAGTCTATTTTGGGTGTAGAGAAAAAGCCTCTTCCTCATATGCTCTGTACCACAAATTTGATTCTGCACAATATCGATAATCCGCAAATTAAGCATGATAACTCGTTAGGTTATCCGGTTAAAGATATTAAGCCCAAAGACAAGGTTGACATTATCTTGACCAATCCTCCTTTTGGTGGCATTGAAGAGGACGGAATTGAGGACAATTTTCCTGCAAATTATAAGACAAAGGAAACAGCGGACTTGTTCTTAGTGCTGCTGATGTACAAACTGAATCAGACCGGCAGAGCGGCAATTGTTCTTCCAGACGGCTTTTTATTCGGTGAAGGTGTCAAAACTGCAATTAAAGAAAAGTTGCTGAGCGAGTTTAACCTTCACACGATTGTCCGGCTTCCCAATGGAGTTTTTGCTCCCTATACCGGCATTAACACAAACTTGCTCTTTCTGGAGCGTGGAACAACTCAAGAAATCTGGTTTTATGAACACCAGCTCCCGGAAGGGTATAAGAACTACACAAAGACAAAGCCAATTAAGTTAGAAGAGTTTGAAGCGGAAAAAGCATGGTGGAATGCCCGAAAAGAAACAGACTGTGCGTGGAAAGTTAGTATTGATGAGGTTAAGGCTCGAGGGTATAATCTTGACTTCAAGAATCCTTCTACGCAGTTAGAGCAAAGTATCCCTTCTCCGGAAGAGGTAATTAGAAAAACATCCGATTGTCTCACCAGAAGCAGACAAATTCTGTTGGAAATAGAGGAGTTGTTAAAATGAAAAAGCTATCTTTTTCAACAGTGAAATTGGGAAACTTTATTTGTGAAGTAAAAGAAAAAGTAAAAAACTCAGGCATTTCTCAAGATGATTTTACTGTTTATGGAGTGACAAACACAGATGGTATTACTGTTACAAATAACAAAGCAAGTGATGATTTGGGCAATTATACCGTTTTAAGAGAAAATCAGTTCGCCTATAATCCGTATCGAGTAAATGTCGGTTCTATTGGTTTATCTTTACCAGGTACTTTTGGGGCTGTAAGTCCTGCCTATGTTGTGTTTGAAACCAACGGACAGATCAGCAATGAGTTTTTGCTGTATTACTTAAAAAGCTCTTTAGGAATCAATTTAATCAAATGGTATGGGGATCGTGGTGGCGTTCGGTCAGCATTGCGATTTTCCGATCTGAAAAAGATTGATTTTCCCGATATTACCTTGGAGCAGCAAAATAAGCTTCTGATAAAAATTAAAAAGCTCGATGAATTGCTCTGTGAATTGTATAAAAACTTGTCTGACGATAAGATCGAAATCCTTCGTCAATCTATCTTGCAGCAAGCGGTAGAAGGCAAACTCTGTGAACAGGACTCCAATGATGAGCCAGCCAGCGTGCTGCTTGAAAAAATCAAAGCTGAAAAAGAGCGTTTAATTGCCGAGAAAAAAATCAAAAAGCAAAAGTCACTACCTCCCATCAGTGAAGAGGAGAAACCATTTACGCTGCCAAAAGGTTGGGAGTGGTGCAGGTTAGGAGAAATTTGCCAATTCGTTGGCGGATTTGCATATAAGAGCAATCGATACTCAAAGAGGAGTAGTAATCTCATTATTAGACTTGGAAATGTGAAAAATGGTAGATTGCTTACAGAAATAAATCCGGTATATATTGATGATGTCTACGCTAATGAAACTGACCAGTATAAGATAAATATTGATGACATCTTGGTAACGATGACCGGAACTCGAGGAAAACGAGATTATTTCTATTCGCATTGTATAACCGCTGATGATTTGTCTTCCTATAATTTGTTTTTAAATCAGCGTGTAGGGTGTCTTAGAAGTATTGCACTTATCCTTCCAGCATATCTTGTCAAATTTTTAAAAAGCCAGACAATTTTGGACTACATTTTTGCTACAGAAACAGGAACGGCAAATCAGGGCAATATTGGATCAGGAAATATAATGATGATACCATTGCCGATTGCTCCTCTGAAGGAGCAGAGAAGGATTGTTGAAAAAATTGATGCATTGTTTTTGCTGTGTGATGAATTTGAGCATAATATTTCTGAGGCTCAAAGATTTTCCACACAACTTATGGAAGCAGTCCTGCAGGAAGCGTTTAGCGTACAAGAAACTGCAACACCTGCACATGTTATCGAATTCCATCCGAATCAAACAACGCCTGAAACTGAGTTGTTGGCAGCTGCCCGTGGCAAGATTCGGGAGGACACCTGGGAACATCTTCGCAAACGAGCTTTGGAGATTGCTAACGAGGAAAGCTGATGGACTGGAGACGCAAACGACAAATCAGGAGTTTAGTCGATGGAATTTTGGAGTTAAATACCCTGCATCGTCCACCAATAGAGCTAATTCCTGCTATAATGAAACAGCGGGGGATCGTATTCGAGGAACGAGATGAGGATGATGAAGAGTTCTGCGGCGTATATATGGTGGTGAAGCAGGCAAAAATCATCTTTGTCAATGCCAATCTTCGAACATCCCGCAAACACTTTACCATTGCCCATGAGTTGGGCCATCATTACTTAGGCCACCCATTACAAAACGGCGCTATTATCTGTGATAGTGATAGCGTTTTTGGAAAAAATAAGCCGGAACAGGAAAAAGAAGCAGACTATTTTGCAGCTTGCTTCCTGATGCCGAAAAATATGGTCAAACAAAAGCGGACAGAGTTTTTTAATCATTGTCCAAAGCAGACAACGCTGTTCCTGGAAGATCAGCAGTTGGAACAGCAGCATGAATTGCAGCGATATCTGAGCGACTACTTCCAAGTATCAATGGAGGCTATGGGATATCGCCTAGACGAATTAAAGCTGGTATAGCACCAGCGATAGAGGAGGACACACAATGAAGCTAACTTTGAAAAACATTGGCAAAATAGGGACAGCTTCAGTTGAGATCAACGGCATCACAGTAATTGCCGGTGAAAATAACACCGGCAAAAGCACGGTTGGCCGCGCTCTTTTTGCAGTGTTTAACAGTTTTTGTAATGTTCAAAAGCAAATTGAAAACGAGCGAGTCGATAGTGTAGAGAATTTGCTTGATCGGATGTATATGAATGCCAGCGCAAGATTTGCAAGGATTGCGAATACTGCCGATGTTGCGAGAACAATTGTTGCTCATATCGATGAGTATAGACAAATCGAACCTCCTGATATGCAGAAAAGTATTATAGATTTGCTTTCGCAATATGATGATGGGAAAATTGAATCTTTTGATGAAAATATGGTTGCGGACACGGTTTTTCGCATTAAAGATGTGCTGAATGTATCAGATGTTGATTTTCTCAAGTCTGTACTTGAGCGAAAGCTTGACGCGGAATTTAATGAACAAGTTTGCAACATATTTTCCGAAGATGATGGTGAAATTCAGCTCCAGATTAAGGATGCCGTCATTACGGTTTCCGTTGAAAATGAAGGAGCGGTAGATATTCAGAATCCGGGCAATATCTCACTTCACACAGAAGTAGTTTACATTGACGATCCGTTTGTGCTGGATGATTTAAGAATGTTCTATCGGCGTATGCCAGGAGCTTCTTCAGATCACCGATATCATTTGCGTACCAAACTGTTTTGGCCGGATTCTGAAGCAAATGTTTTTGACGAAATCATTGCCAAAGATAAGCTTAATAGCATTTATGAAAAAATATCCTCTGTTTGTAGCGGTGATGTCATCCGGAGCAAGCGATCTGTAACGGGGTATCAAAGAAAAGGTAGCGACAAGGTATTGAATGTTCGAAATTTGTCTACTGGACTTAAAACTTTCGTTATCTTAAAGATGTTGCTTACGAGCGGTGTGATCGAGCGTAATGGTACAATTATCTTAGATGAGCCGGAAATTCATCTGCACCCAGAATGGCAACTCCTGTTTGCTGAATTGATTGTATTGATTCAGAAAGAGTTTGGAGTTCATGTTCTCCTAAATACGCATAGTCCATATTTCCTGAATGCCATTGAAGTTTATACGGTAAAATATGGCGTAGACGATAAATGTAAATACTATTTAGCATTTTCAAAAGATGATATTTCCAACATTGAAGATGTCACGGATAATATTGAGGCTATTTACAGTAAATTAGCTAGACCTCTGCAAGATTTAGAAAATGAAAGGGGTCAGCTATGATTAAATTAGAATTATACCCGATTCTCTTGGATAATAGAGAATCACTTAGAGAAACCTCAAAAGATACTAGTGACCCAAATGGCATCCAATACATGACATCTTCAGAAACAGAAGTTGTGAATTTTGATTTGGTTAAGAGGCATTATGCAAATGGCTTTGGACTTTCTGAAGAAGTTGTAACATCGGTCGATGCTATTGTCCCTTTTGAAAACGGAATACTATTTGTTGAATTTAAAAATGGGAAGGTTAACAACCGAGAAATTAAAGATAAAGCACGAGATAGCTTGTTAATTTTTCTTGAAATCATTGGGGAAGATTTGGCTTTTTCTCGTGGAAATATTGATTTTGTTGTGGTTTATAACCTTGAGAAAAATCCTTTACCTAGACAAGTTCAAAAAGGGCAATTGCAAGAAACACCATCAAGGGTTTCTATAGCTAATCACTTTATGGAGAAAGCAAAAAAAGAGTTTATTTGCTTTGATTTGGAACGGTATGAAAGGATATATTATAGAAGCATTCATACATATTCCAAGGAAAGATTTGAAGAATATTTGCAGACCTTGAGGCTTGGCTGACAGCCAAATTGTGCAAATTGATTCTATGGTGAGCAAAGCAGATATATAATTGCTGGAAGATGCACGATATGGTATAATTGCGCCATGAGGTGAAGGTGATGACCTCTACTGCTGGCAACACCATGGCAACAAACAATCAGATAGCCTCTACTATCTGAATAATGGAAATAATGCCAATACCCTAAGCTAAATCCCATAAGCAAATCTGTTTAGAAAACTTCTGACAGGAGCGAGTTTGAATAATCCCCGAAAGGCCAAAAAGCCTTGAAAAAGCTGGACTTTTGCGCCCGGGAATTGCCCCGTGACAACAAAATGGCAACATTTTAGATTATCCAAGAATAAAGAGCTATCTGATTTCTGTTAGTGAAGTCAGATAGCTCTTTTTGTCTGTTTTCTTAACTTTCACCCTTCAACCTTGCAGTTTCCCGCATAGGTGAACGCAATGTAGGACTTACCGCGATTGAGCTGCAACTCGTTGCCGTTCGCGTCAAAGAACTTCAGCGGGTCATACATACCGGCCTTAGACCAAGTAATCGGCACCATTTTGCCCTCGGAAATATAATAGCCCTTTGCATTTTCGCCGCCTTCCCAATCCACATACTTAATCACTTCGTCACCGGGATATGGCTTGATCTCCGTCTCAAGAACGATCACATTTTCAAACTTGAGCTGTTCTTTGGAAATGCCGTCCATATGCGGGCTATCTTTAAAGCTCTTGAGGTATTCATGATTTTCTTCATCATAAGTAAAAACACTGTAATTTGCACCGAAATCCACACGCACCTTTTGGGCATCTTCGCCGTTCGGTGCGGCATTTTTATCCATTTCAACAAAATTAAAAGCTGTACCTGTTTTGTCCTCTTTTAAATCGGTGCGCACTTTATCTTTTTCCAAAACACTCGGGAAATTCGGCCCATGAAATACACCGGTGTGTTCCCACGCATAACCGCTTTCATAACGCGCCTTATCTCTGCCGAAGCAATCACCGAGGCCATATTCATCGCCATCATACTGATCAATATCCATGCTGTTGACTGTAGGGCGCGCAACAGACTCATTCATGCCCCAGTTGACATAAATTGCATCAAACCCGACCGCCAAAATTGGATAATAGTATCGGCAGCTGCGCACCGAACACACGTCCGGCACCTGCGTGTAGTCGCCGTACACCGCCATCAAACGGGTCAGGTCGTATTCCACCGGTAACTCAAAAATAAGATCTGCGGCGGAGATGCCATATTGCGGCAGGGCGGCGTCTACGTTATTCACCATTACGGCGACAGGACGTTTGCCGATGGCGCCGTCCGTCAAGGTCGGCAGGCCGGTGAGCAGGTTCACATTCGCCGGTTCCGTGGAAGGTGCTTCCGTGGGTTCTGCGGTGCTCTCTGCTGCGGAAGATTCCGCCTCTGCCGTCGGAGCAGCCGTGGCAGTCGCTTCCGGCTCGCTTGCGGCGCTCTCCTCCGTCGGTTTTGATCCGCAACCCGCGAACACAGTCAGGCTGAGCAGCAAGGCGCTGCACAGCGCAAATATTCTCTTTTTCAATTTTATCAACCTCCATTTGTTGATTTCTGCTATTTATTATAGTCCGAAACGCACCGAATTGCAACAAAAAATGCACGAAAATTGTCGGGCAGCGCCAAAATGCCGATACCAAGCTGCACAACGAGCGCAAAGTTGAAAATGTAAAGAGCTTATATAGCAAAATATCCCCCGCTCTGTACAGAACGGAGGATACTTTAAGCTTTCATGTGTTTAGTCTTCAAACAGGTCTTTGATCTTGCCGAAGAAGCTTTTACGCTTCTGATAGTTCTTTTCGTCGGCATTCTGTTCAAATTCCTGCAAAAGCTCTTTTTGGCGCTTGCTCAGGTTTTTCGGCACTTCAACGGTCACGCGCACGTACTGGTCACCGCGCCCTCTGCCGTTGATGCTCTGAATACCCTTGCCCTTGAGCTTGAACACATCGCCCGGCTGCGTGCCCTCGTGTACGGTATAGCTCACCTTACCGTCGAGCGTCGGCACCGTGACTTCCGCGCCGAGTGCAGCCTGCGTGAACGTGATTGGCATATCGCACCAAACATCGTTGCCGCGGCGCGTGAAAATGGCATGCGGACGAACTGTAATGTATACGTGCAGGTCGCCGTTCGGACCGCCGTTGGAGCCGGCATTGCCCTTGCCGCCGACATTCAGAATCTGATCGTCATCGATACCCGCCGGAACGGAAATCTCGATCGTCTTCTGGCGGCGGATCTTACCCTTGCCGTCGCACGTTTTGCACGGGGTATCGACAATCTGGCCTCTGCCGTGGCAGCGGTCGCACGTGCTTGTGGACTGCACCACGCCGAACGGTGTGCGCTGGTTGATGCGCACCTGGCCGGAGCCGCCGCAGTTCGGGCAGGTCTTGGGGCTTGTGCCCTTGGCCGCGCCGGAGCCGTTGCAATCCGGGCAATTTTCGATCTGGTGGTAGGTCACATTTTTCTTGCAGCCCTTTGCCGCTTCCTCAAACGAAAGGGTGACGCTTGCCTCTACGTCACTGCCGCGGCGCGGTGCGTTCGGGTTCGCACGGCGTCCGCCGCCCCCGAAACCGCCGCCGAAGAAGCTGTCGAAAATATCGGTAAAATCAAAACCGCCTGCGCCGCCGGCATACGGATTTCCGCCGCCCGCGCCGCCGCCGAAGTTCGGGTCTACGCCCGCGAAGCCGAACTGGTCGTAGCGCGCCTTCTTGTCTTTATCAGAAAGTACCTCATACGCTTCGTTGACTTCCTTAAACTTCGCTTCCGCATTTTTATCTCCGGGATTCAAGTCCGGGTGGTATTGCTTTGCAAGCTTGCGGTACGCCTTTTTAATCACATCGTCTGTTGCGCTCTTATCGACCCCAAGCACTTCATAATAATCTCTTTTGTTATCCGCCATCCGCTGTCATCTCCTCGCAAACTCCAAAAGGCAAGGGACGCCTTTCGGCTCCCCTTGCACTTTTGAACGTGTCATTTATAAAACTTAATCGACGTCCTTGTAGTCTGCGTCGTAGACGTCACCGTTCGGGTTCTGGCCGCCCTGCTGCGGGTTTGCGCCCGGGGCTGCCTGCTCGCCCTGCTGCGGTGCACTTGCCTTATACAGCTTCTCGCTGACCGCGTAAATCGCCTTCTGCAGCTCATCCATGCCGGACTTGATCTCCTCGACCGTGCCGTTCTGCATGGTGGTCTTCAGGGCTGCAACCTTGTTGTTCACTTCGGTCTTGTCCGCCTCTTCCAGCTTGTCGCCGCTCTCGTTTACGAGCTTCTCCGCCTGGTAGCAGAGGTTCTCTGCGTTGTTCTTCGTCTCAACCTCTTCACGGCGCTTCTTGTCTTCCTCTGCAAACTGCTCAGCCGCCTTAACAGCCTTATCGATGTCTTCCTTGCTCATGTTGGAGGAAGAAGAAATCGTGATGTGCTGTTCCTTACCGGTGCCGAGATCCTTAGCGGAAACATTTACGATGCCGTTTGCATCGATGTCAAATGTAACTTCAATCTGGGGGATGCCGCGCGGAGCAGGAGCGATACCGTCGAGCTTAAAGAGACCCAACTGCTTGTTATCGCGTGCAAATTCACGCTCGCCCTGCAGAACGTTGACCTCAACCTGCGTCTGACCATCAGCTGCCGTGGAGAAAATCTGGCTCTTCTTGGTCGGGATAGTGGTGTTTCTGTCGATGATCTTCGTCATCACGCCGCCCATGGTCTCAACACCGAGAGAAAGCGGAGTAACATCAAGCAACAGCAAGCCCTGAACTTCGCCGCCGAGAACGCCTGCCTGAAGTGCGGCGCCGATTGCAACGCATTCGTCCGGGTTGATGCCCTTGAACGGCTCTTTGCCGATGAGCTTCTTAACCGCTTCCTGAACAGCCGGAATTCTGGAGGAACCGCCGACCATGAGAACCTTGTTGATCTCACCGATAGAGAGACCGGAGTCGCTCAGTGCCTGACGAACCGGGCCCATGGTCTTCTCAACGAGGTCTGCGGTGAGCTCATTGAACTTTGCTCTGGAGAGCGTGAGGTCAAGGTGCTTCGGGCCGGTCGCATCCGCCGTGATGAACGGCAGGTTGATGGAAGCGCTCGTCATGCCGGAAAGCTCGATTTTTGCCTTCTCTGCCGCTTCCTTAATACGCTGCATAGCCATCTTATCGCCGGAAAGGTCGATGCCATCGGAAACCTTGAAGCTGTTGATGATCCAATCCATGACGCGCTTATCAAAGTCGTCGCCGCCGAGGCGGTTATTGCCGGCCGTAGCCAGAACCTCCTGTACGCCGTCGCCCATCTCAATGATGGAAACATCGAACGTACCGCCGCCGAGGTCATAAACCATGATCTTCTGGTCGTCTTCCTTATCGATACCGTAGGACAGTGCTGCTGCCGTCGGCTCGTTGATGATACGCTTTACATCGAGGCCCGCGATCTTGCCCGCGTCCTTCGTTGCCTGACGCTGTGCGTCCGTGAAGTACGCCGGAACGGTGATAACTGCGCTCGTAACGCTCTCGCCGAGGTAAGCTTCCGCGTCGCCCTTCAGCTTCTGGAGGATCATTGCGGAGATTTCCTGCGGGGTGTAACTCTTACCGTCGATCGTTACCTTGTGGTCTGTGCCCATCTCTCTCTTAATAGAGGAGATCGTGCGGTCCGGGTTCGTAATCGCCTGACGCTTTGCGACCTGACCGACCATGCGCTCGCCTGTCTTGGAGAATGCCACGACGGACGGGGTGGTTCTTGCGCCTTCTGCGTTTGCGATAACGACCGGCTCGCCGCCTTCAATAACCGCTACGCAAGAGTTTGTTGTACCAAGGTCAATACCAATTGTCTTTGCCATATCAATTACCTTCCTTTAACTCAAATGAGTGTGTGTATTCTGAATTACTATATAAATGGATATTTGCTGATTTAGTTTGCTACCTGTACCATGGCGTGTCTTACGACCTTATCGCCCAGCATGTAGCCCTTCTGGAACACCGCCGAAATGACGTTTTCGCCAAGCTCGTCGCTTTCAATGTGCGCCACCGCGTTGTGCAGCGCCGGGTCAAACGGCTCGCCAACCTGACCGACTTCTCGGATGCCAAGCTTTTCAAAGCTCGCCTTAAATTGGCTTGCAATCATCTCAACGCCTTTTTTCATATCCTCTGCGGAGGCATTTTCCTGTGCCAGTGCACGGTCGATATTATCGGCCACCGGCAAAATCGCGTTGATTGTATCGGAAACGGCGTTATTGTAAACGGCGTTCTTTTCGTTTGCGGAACGCTTGCGGAAGTTATCGTACTCGGCAAGCACGCGCAGGTGCTGCTGCTTGTGGCTGTCGAACTCCGCCTGCAAGCGGTCGTAATCCTCTTTCGGAATCTTCTCGCTCTTCTTTTTCTTTTTCTCCTTTTCCGCAGCCTTTGCAGATTCCTCTGCCGGCTCGGTATTCGCTTCCTGCTCGGGTTCCTGAACAGGCTTCTTTTCCTCTGCCATCTGGCAACGCTCCTTTCTCTATTCTTCCCGCATGATGCGCGTAAGCATTTCGCCTACACGATCTGCGACATATGCTGTTTGTGCCGCGACGTGGGCGTACTGCATCCGCATCGGGCCGATCACGGCGACCGCGCCGGCATCTCTGCCGTTCACGCTGTACCGTGCGCAAATGACCGACGATTCCGCCAAGGCGTTCTGCCCGGTCTCTGTGCCGATCTTGATCTGCGTGCGGTTCTGCTTGCCTGCGAGAAGTTCTGTCAAAAGCTCCCGTCTTTCCAGAATATCCATCACCCGGCGTGCACCGCCAAGCTTGTATTCCGGGTAGAACAGCAGGTTCATCTGACCGCTTACGGAAATTTCCGTCTGCATCGTTTCAAGCGCCACTTCCAAAAGCGCCGCCAGTGCCGGCGACATCAAAATTGCCATATCACCCAGCGAGATCGCAAGGTTTTGCACAAATGCCCGGTTGATCTCCGCCACGTCGCGCCCTGTCACGCGCTCGTTGAGCACGCGGAAGAAAATGCGCATAATCTCGTTTGAAAGATCAAAGTCGCAGTGAAACACCTTGTTTTTCATGGTACCTGCGCTGCTCATCATAATGAGCATTGCGGTGCGGCGGCTCGTCTGCACGAACTGCACCGCCTTGATCTTTGCATCCGCGCCGCTCGGCGTGGTGCTCAACGCAAGGTACCGTGTGGAAACCGCCAGCGTTTTCGCCGCGCCACGCAGTAATCGTTCCGGGTCAAACGCGCTTTTTGCAAGCATCGCGTCTATCGTAAGCTTTTCGGCTTCCGTTAACGTTTCCGGCTGCATCAGCGCATCTACGAACTCGCGGTAGCCCTCCTGTGAAGGCACACGCCCCGCGGAGGTGTGCGGCTGTTCCAAAAGCCCCAGCTCCGTAAGCTCTGCCATCTCGTTGCGCACCGTTGCGGAAGAAACACCTGCTTTTTCCGCAATGGACTTGGAGCCCACCGGCTCGCCCGTGCGAATGTATCCGTCTACGATCGAGGCAAGTATATTTTGTTTGCGTTTTGTCAGTTCCATACTTGCACCTCTCAGGTTTTAGCACTCTATGTTCCCGAGTGCTAACCCTTGTCTATACTATACTGCAAAGGTCAGGAAATGTCAACACCAAAATTTGTAAATACTTTGTGAATGTGCGAATTCTTCCCGGTCGGCATCCGTTTTGAAGCTTCTTTTAGCATTTCCGGCTCCACAGTGCCAAATTCCTGTTTATATATAAAGATACCGAAAAAAAGCGTCTTCGCCATAACTTCACTTTTTGTAATAGAATTTCAGGATTTTTTGTGCAAATTATTGACATTTTATAAAAATTGTATTAAACTGATAGCCCGTGTTTCAGTTTCTGTGTTCGCTTTAGCCCGAAAGTCCGTACCGTTAACGGAAAAGAGGAATAAACTATGATTCAGGCAGAGCATTTACAAAAGACCTTCCGCGTGCGAAAACGAAACGCAGGCTTTAAAAATGCCGCAAAAGCATTTTTCAGCCGCGAGTACGAAGAAATTCACGCCCTAAACGATGTTTCGTTCCGTATTGAAGACGGCGAGGCCGTGGGCTATATTGGCCCGAACGGCGCCGGAAAAAGCAGCACCATCAAAATTCTCTCCGGCATTTTAACGCCGGACAGCGGCACCTGCATCATCGACGGGCGCGTGCCGTGGAAAGACCGCCGCGCGCATGTTTCGCAGATCGGCGTTGTGTTCGGGCAGCGCAGTCAATTATGGTGGGACGTGCCCGTCATTGATTCATTCGAGCTTATCCGCGACATTTACGCCGTGACCGAAGATGTTTACAAGCGAAATTTACGGGATTTAACCGACCTTCTGAATTTATCGGAGATCTTAAAGACCCCGGCGCGCAGCCTGTCGCTCGGGCAGCGTATGCGGTGCGAGATCGCCGCCTCCCTGCTGCACAACCCGCGCATCTTGTTTTTGGATGAACCCACCATCGGGCTCGACGCGGTATCGAAGATCGCCGTGCGCGAATTCGTGCTTGATATGAACAAGCGCCGCGGCACCACGGTCATTTTAACGACGCATGACATGCAGGACGTGGAAGCCTTGGCGCAGCGTGTCCTGCTCATCGGCAAAGGGCGTATTTTATTAGACGGCACGCTCGACGATATTCGGCGCGGTGGCAGCGGGCAGATTGACGAAACGCTCGCGGCGCTCTACAAACAGTTTGATATTTGAGGTGCGCCGTGAAACTTAAAAAATACATTTCGTTTTTCCGCCTGCGCTGTGTGACGGGCTTGCAGTACCGCGCAGCGGCATTGGCAGGCATCTCCACGCAATTTGCGTGGGGCTTTTTGATCATCTTCGCCTACCACGCGTTTTACCGCAGTGACCCCACCGCTTTTCCAATGACCTTGCAGGCGACCGTCAACTACACATGGATACAGCAGGCGTTTTTAGCCATGTTCGCCTCGTGGGTCTTGGACGGCGACATTTTGGAGGAAATCACCTCCGGCAGCATCTCGTATTCGCTGTGCCGCCCCGTCGACCTCTACGCCATGTGGTACACGAAATCTCTCTCCGGTCGTATTTCCAAGGTTGCATTGCGTGCCGTACCAATCTTAGTCGTTGCGGCGCTTCTGCCCGCAGGCTATAACTTGACCGCGCCGACAGATTTACCCACCTTCTTTCTATTTTTGCTCACCATGGTGCTGGGCGCATTGAACAGCACGGCGTTCACGCTGCTCATCTATGTCCTCACCATGTATACCCTTTCTTCCAACGGGTTGCGCTCCCTGCTGCTCACACTGGCAGATTTTCTCTGCGGCGGCGTAGTGCCGCTGCCGTTCTTCCCGCCTACGCTGCGCAGAATCTGCGAGCTGACCCCCTTCGCTGCCACAAGCAACGTGCCGTACCGCGTGTACAGCGGCGATATTGCCGGCACGAACGCCGCTTTCGCCGTAGGCTTACAAATCTTCTGGCTGCTCGTCCTGGTGCTCGGCGGTCACGCCCTCATGAAAAATGCGCTGAAGCGGGTAGTGATTCAGGGAGGATAAACGGAACGACAAGACGTTCCGCTGCCCGGCAAATCGTTCGTTTTGCAGTATACAAAGAAAGGGGTCATCTATGAAACTATACTTTGAATTTCTGTCTATCCACATCAAGAAAGCAATGCAGTACAAGGCTTCCTTCTTGCTTTCCGCACTGGCGCAGCTATTTATACCGCTCACATGCTTTTGGGGCGTGCAGTTCATGTTCATGCGATTTAAGCAGGTGGACGGCTTCACGTACACCGAGGTTTCGCTCTGCTACGCCATCGTGCTGTTATCATTCTCGCTCGCGGAGCTGTTCTTCCGTGGGTTTGATACGTTTAACCGCATGATCGGGAACGGCGAGTTCGACCGCGTTCTGGTGCGCCCGCGCAACGAGGTTTTCCTCGTCCTGTGCAGCCGCATGGATTTAGAGCGCTTCGGCAAGGGCATTATGGCGATTTTCCTGCTGATCTGGGCGCTTCAAAACTGCCCAATTGATTGGTGCGCCGCGCGCGTTATGACGCTCATTTTCATGATTTTAGGCGGCATCGTGCTTTTTGCAGGCGTGTATTTGATCTTCGCCGGGCTATGCTTTTTCACATTAGAGGGACTCGAGTTCATCAATATTTTAACAGACGGCATGCGCGAGCACGGGCGCTACCCGCTTTCCATCTACGGCAAAGGCGTACTGACGTTCTGCACCTACATCGTCCCCTATGCGCTCGTGCAGTATTACCCGCTGATGTACCTCATCGGCCGCCACAACGATGCCCGTGCAATGCTTCTGCCCGTTATCGCCTGCGTATTTATTATCCCGTGCTATCTCTTCTGGAAATTCGGCGTGCGCCGCTACCGCTCCACCGGGTCGTAACAATATTATGAAATGAGGTTTTCCCATGCCCTTTGATTTTAAGAAAGAATACAAAGAATTCTACATGCCGAAAAACAAGCCGGAGATCGTCACTGTGCCGCCTGCAAACTACATTGCAGTGCGCGGCACCGGCGACCCAAACGAGCCGGACGGCGCGTATCAGCAGGCCATCAGCGTTTTGTACGCGATCGCCTACACGCTTAAAATGAGCTACAAGACCGACCACCGCATCGAGGGCTTTTTCGAGTATGTCGTGCCGCCGCTTGAGGGCTTTTGGTGGCAGGAGAATACGGACAGCATCGATTATGCCGATAAATCTGCTTTCCACTGGGTCTCCGTCATCCGCCTGCCGGATTTCATCACGCCGGATGATTTCGCCTGGGCCGTGCAGACCGCCGAAAAGAAGAAAAAGCTTGATTGCAGCAAAGCGGAGTTTTTGACGATCGACGAGGGCCTTTGCGTGCAGATCATGCACCACGGCGCGTTTGACGATGAGCCTGCATCTGTGGCGCTGATGGACACGTTTCTCGCCGAAAACGGCTATATAAACGACTTTACCGCCGCGCGCCTGCACCACGAGATCTACCTCAGCGATGCCCGTAAGGTCGCGCCGGAAAAGTGGAAAACGGTCATTCGCCATCCCATCAAAAAAGCGTAAAGGAGCACACCCCATGAAAAAACTCATCACCTTGCGCGGCAACAGCGGCAGCGGCAAAACGACCATCGCAAGAGCTTTACAGGAAAAGTTCGGCAAAAACACCATGCTACTGTCCCAAGATGTCATCCGCCGCGACATCTTAAAGACGAACGACGGCGCGGGCACCCGCGCAAACGACGTGCTCATCATGCTGCTTGAGTACGGCCACGCGCACAACGAGCTCGTCATTTTAGAAGGCATTTTGAACAGCCGATGGTACACCCCGCTTTTCGATGCCGCAAAAGCGCTCTACGGCGAAAATATCTGCGCGTACTATTTTGACCTCCCGTTTGAGGAGACGCTCCGCCGCCACCAAACGAAGGACAAGCGCACGGAGTTCGGCGAAAAGGAAATGCGCAGATGGTGGAACGAAAAGGACTACGCCCCCGCATTAAACGAGCAGACCCTCACGCCCGACATGATGCAGGACGAGATCATCGACCGCATCTGCGCCGATTTAGAGCGCCTCGATACATAAACCATACATATAAATTCAGAAAGAGCGAGGTTCTCCCCGCTCTTTTTGTATATATTGTATTATATTCTGTCCGAATTTCTATCGATGCAAAAATAATTCTATAGCATTTTGTTCGTATCTATGATAAAATAGACACAGTGATAATTTTTGTAAAGCTTAGAGAGGCACAATGGACAAAGAGGAGTGCATAATTTTCCTCCCCTTTACAAACCGACATCACGGATTTAACAGGGCGGCGCTACAATGTAAGACCGAAAGCACGCACCTGATTTTAAAAAGAAAGTAAGGTCTTCACATGAAATCAATTTTTCACGCACTCAACCGGCTCAAGGTCTTCCGCGGGCTGACGGAACAGGAATTCGCATGGGTGCTCTACGACGTGGGCAACTCCGCGTTCACCATGCTCTCCTGCTCGCTCATCCCTATCTGGTTCAAGAGCCTCGCCATCGGCACTGCGCCGGGACAGATCAACTCGCATCAGGCAACGGCGTATTATTCCATCGCCGTGGCGGTCGTCACCGTTATCGTGGCGCTTTTAGGGCCGATCTTCGGCGTGCTCGCCGACCACAAAGATAAGAAAAAGGTGCTGTTCACCACCGCGGCAACGCTCGGCATTTTCGGCTGCATTTTAAACGGCTTCATCACCGGCTGGCTGCTGTTCCTCATCATTTTTGTGTTCACGAAGATTTGTTACAGCGCGTCGCTGACCATCTATGATTCCATGCTGAACGACATCACAAGCGAAGAACGCATGGACGAGGTTTCGTCCTACGGCTTTGCATGGGGATACATCGGCTCGTGCATTCCGTTCCTTATCGCGCTCACCGCCTATGTGCTTGGGCCCGATATGGTCGGCGTGCTGCCGGATATGCTCTCTAAAGGCATCGGCTTCACGGTGACTGCCGTGTGGTGGCTGCTCGTCACCATTCCGCTCATTCGCGGCTTTAAGCAGCGCAACTATGTGGAAACCGACGGGCATGATATCCGCAAGGCGTTCGCGGAAATCTTCCACACCCTCAAAAACATCGCGACGCACGACAAAAAGGTGCTGTTCTTCCTCATCGCATTCTTCCTGTACATAGACGGCGTGGGCACCATCATCGATAACGCCATCAATATCGGCACAGACCTGAACCTCAACACGGTCGGTCAGGTCGTCTTCCTGCTCGCAACGCAGGTCGTTGCGTTCGGCGGCTCGCTCGTCTTCGCAAAGCTTTCGAAAAAACACAACACCGTCACGCTCATTCTCGTTTGTATTGCGGGCTATTTCGGCATCGCGCTGTACGCGCTCATGCTCAGCAGTCTCCTGCACTTCGCGATTCTGGCGTTCTTCATCGGCTGCTTCCAGGGCTCCATCCAGTCGCTCTCGCGCTCGTATTACTCCAAGATCATCCCGGCGGAAAACTCCGGCGAATACTTCGGTATCTACGATATTTTCTCAAAAGGCGCGTCCTTCCTCGGCTCTGCGGTCATCGCAGCCGTAAAGCTTGCAGGCGGCACCATCAACGTGGCGGTGGCATGTCTCGCAGTGTTCTTTGCGCTCGGCTTCCTCTTCCTGCGCATTGCAGATAAGCAAAAAGCCGTTCGGTAAGGAAGCACCAGTCTTTACACCGTTCGCTCTTCACGCCCGTGAAATATCGCTGTAAATTTTAATAGGATATGCAAAAAGGAACGGCGTACAAACCGTTCCTTTTTCCTTTACTCTTCATAAACCGGCTCAAAATCATCCGTTCCGTGCCCGCACAACGGACATGCGTAGTCCTCCGGCAGCGCGCTGCCCTCATACACATACCCGCAAATTTTGCACCGCCAGCCGACGATCTTCTGCTCTCGCTCGACCTTCTCCGACTTCGGCTTCAGCTTATTCTGGTAATCCGCATATGTCAGCGGAGCGCGGTCGCTGCACACCTCGGCTTCCGTCACCTCTGCAATGAACAGCGTATGCGTGCCGAGGTCAACACTGTGCGTCACCTTGCCGCTGAACCGCGCGCAGGTGCTCCAGTTCAGATACGGTACGCCACTTTCGTCTGTCGGCATCGGCAGGCTGTCCAGCTTATCGACGTCGCGACCGCTCTGCATACCGAAGTGCTTAATGGTCTCAAACGAGCAGCTGTCATCCAACGCGCTCAACGTAAACCGCCCGCTTTTCTTAATAAGCGCGCAGGTGTAATTCGTATTCAGCACGGAAACCGCCACGCGCACGGGGCTCCCCGCGACCTGCACGCCGGTATTCACAATGCAGGCGTTCGCCTTTTCCTCCGCTTTTACCGCCAACAAAAACACGCCGTATGTCAAATTATAAAACGCTTTGTTATTCATTTTGCTCCTCCTTTTAAAATAGTAATAATTCTTATTTTTATAATAGTCGATAGAGAGCAAAAAGTCAAGCGTTATTTTCGGTGCATATACAAAAAAGGAACGGCGTGAAAACCGTTCCTTTTTTAGCTTTATATTCTATTTCTAAAGGCTGGCGAAAACTTTTAGCCACGCTTCCCGGCAGAACGGTGTTACTTCACGCTTTCCGAATCGCTCACATACGGTGCGGCATGTTCTCTTTCGAGCCTGCGGAACATTCTCACAAGCACAACGGCGGCGATGGTGCCGAGGATCAGCTCTGCGACGAACTGCGCATACGCGAGGCCGTACAGCGGGAACAGCCAATTCAGCACGAACAACGCGGGGATCTCCAGCACGATCTTGCGTACAACAGCGAACACGAACGATTTCATACCCATACCGCACGACTGGAACACGCCGAGCGCGAGGAAATCGATGCACAAGAATGGCAGCGCAAAGCAGAAGCCGCGCAGGAATGCCGCGCCGTACGCGACGATGCTCTCGTTCTTCATGAACATGGAAATGATCGGCTCCGCCGCAAACACGAACGTCAGCATTACCGCTAAAATGAAGCCGAGTGAGATTTTCGCCGTGAACATAAATGTCTTTTTCATGCGCTTGATATTGCCGCTCGCGTAGTTATAACTGATCAGCGGCATAATGCCCTGCGAAAAGCCCATCGCAATCTGGAACGGCACCATGTTGACGCGCTGCGCGATGCCCATGGCCGCCACCGGGTCGGAGCCATACGCGGACGTAAAGTTGTTGAGGATGGTCATGCCGGTCACATTCAAAAGGTTCTGGATGGAAGCCGGGATGCCCACGCCGCACACGCCCTTGACGATCTGTCTCGATGGGCGGAACATGGAGGGCTTGATGCACACATACGTCTTGCCGCGCTTCACAAACAGCAGCACGAAGAAGTAGAGGCATGCAACCGTGTTGGAAAGGCAGGTCGCGCAGCCCGCGCCCGCCGCGCCGAGGTTCAGGCCCCACGGCAGAATGAAAATCGGGTCCAGCACGATGTTCAGCAGGCAGCCGCACATGGTGCCGATGCTCGCGTGCAGCGAAGAGCCCTCCGCGCGCACAAGGTACGCCAGCACGACGTTCAAAATGGACGGCGCAGAACCGAGCAGCACAGTCCAGAACAAATAATCCGCCGTTGCCTGCATCGTTTCGGCATTCGCGCCGAGCATCACTAAGATCGGCGACTGCAATACGCCGTACAGCAAAGAAAACAGCAGGCTGCAAATCAAAGACGCGTAAAATCCGAACGCCGAGCTGCGGTACACGGTATCGTAATCCTTACGTCCGAGTGCGCGGCTCATCATGCTGGAACTGCCGATGCCGAACAGGTTGTTGACGGCATTAAACGCCAGCAGAAGCGGCGCCGCCAGCGTAACAGCGGCGTTCTGCACAGGGTCATTCATCATGCCGACAAAAAACGTATCGGCAAGGCTGTAAATGACCATGACAAGCGAGCTGATGACCGACGGCACCGAAAGCGTTATGACCGCCTTCGGGATCGGCATCGACTCAAATAGTTCTGTTTTGGAATTATCCATTTCTCCCTATCCTCTCCGTTTTTATCGCGCAAGGCTGTCCAAAAGCAGCTTGCAGCAGCCGTAAATGCCGGCGTCGTTGCCGAGCACGGCCAAGTTGAACCGAACGTCGGCGCTCGGGTAAAATACGTATTTCAAAAAGCCTTTCTTCGCGCCTTCTATGAGCACCTCGCCCGCTTTCGAGACACCGCCGCCGATGACGACGACCTCGGGGTCTGCCACCGTGCACACGGCAGAGATGGTGTAGCCGAACGCATCGTACACATTCTCTAAGATTGCGTTTGCAGCGCTGTCTCCGTTTTTAGCGGCATCGAACACGTCTTTCGTTGTGAGCTTCTCTACACTCCGCAAAGCGCTTTCTCCCTCGTGTTCGGCAAGGTATTTTCGCGCAAGTCTCGCAATGCCCGAGGCTGAAACGTACTGCTGCACGCAGCCGCGGCGGCCGCACGCGCACGTCTCCGTCTCTGCGGGGTTGATCGTCATGTGGCCGAACTCACCCGCCGCGCCGTTTGCGCCTGCCACCATGCGTCCATCTGAAATGACCGCGCCGCCAACACCCGTGCCGAGCGTGATGAATACCACGTTCTCGCTGCCGCGGCCGCCGCCTTTCCAGGCTTCACCCATCGCCGCAGCATTCGCGTCGTTCACGACCACAACCGGAAGCCCTACGGTCTCTTCCAGCGCCGTGCGCACATCAAATACGCCCCAGCCGAGGTTCACGCAGCGGTGCACCACACCGTCCGCCGTCACCGGCCCGGGGATGCCCGCGCCCACGCCCAAAATGCCGTCTGCGGGAATGTTGTGCTTTTCTCTGCACTTTTGAATTTCCGCCGCAATGTCGCGCAGCACCGCCGTGCCGTCGCCCTCAATCACGGTCGGAATTTCCCATTTTTCAAGCAAAGTGCCGTCTTCCTCAAATAAACCGAGCTTCACCGTCGTGCCGCCGATGTCAGCGCCGATGACATACTTTTTGTTTTCCATTTTATAACTCCTCTCCGCGCGCGGTTTCCCACGCATTTAACACGCGTCTGTATAAATTCCCTTTCGGTCTAAACCGTAAATCTATTAGTAATATAGTATACCATATTTCGCCGCCGATTGCAAAGGAAACTATGGAAAACTCCGTCTTTTTGCAGCCGCCTTGCAAACAGGGGAAATTTGTGGTATTCTTTAACGCGTAACCCAAACGGCCGCCTGCCGATGTACCGCCATTACGCGGCCGCTGTGACCAAATAGCCCGGGAATCCCCCGGCGGCGCAGCGTTCTTCCGAAAACGGACAGAGGCAAACGGCAACATAGTCAATATAGATTCTTTCTCGCGTATTCTGCGCAGCGCACGTTTGCGTAAAACCCAGGAGCGCCGGAGAACCTTTCGCGCTCCGTAAAAAGAAAGGATTGAACAAAAATGGAGGGAACTTCTTCCAAAAAAGAAAGCAAAGTCAAGGTGTATCTGCACCGCTATTTTATCGATGCCATGAGCGCCATGGCACAGGGGCTTTTTGCTTCCCTGCTCATCGGCACCATCATTTCCACGCTCGGCACACAGCTTAACATTCCGCTGCTCGATGAGATTGGCGGGTATGCAAAGTCCGCAGCCGGTCCCGCTATGGCGGTCGCCATCGGCTACGCGCTGCAGGCGCCCCCGCTCGTACTGTTCTCGCTCGTCGCAGTCGGCGGCGCGGCAAACACGCTCGGCGGCGCAGGCGGTCCTCTCGCGGTGCTCGTGCTCGCCATCATCGCGGCAGAGCTCGGTAAGCTCGTCAGCAAAAAGACGAAGGTAGACATCATCGTCACGCCGCTCGTCACCATTTTTTCGGGCTGCGGCCTCGCTTACTTATTCGCGCCGTACATCGGCACGGCGGCTTCCAGCGTGGGCAACCTCATCATGTGGGCAACCACCCAGCAGCCGTTTCTCATGGGTATTCTCGTTTCCGTCATCGTCGGCGTTGCATTGACGCTGCCGATTTCCAGCGCGGCCATCTGCGCGGCGCTCGGTTTAACGGGCCTTGCGGGCGGCGCGGCCGTTGCAGGCTGCTGTGCGCAGATGATCGGCTTTGCGGTCATCAGCTTCCGCGATAACGGCTGGGGCGGCTTCTTTGCGCAGGGCATCGGCACTTCCATGCTGCAGGTGCCGAACATCATCAAGAACCCGCGCATCTGGCTTGCGCCTACGCTTGCTTCCGCTGTGACGGGCCCCATCGCGACATGCATTTTCGGCATGCAGATGAACGGCGCACCGATCTCCAGCGGCATGGGTACCTGCGGCCTTGTGGGGCAGATCGGCGTTTATACCGGCTGGCTGAACGACATTACTGCCGGTGCCAAAACAGCCGTCACCGCTATGGACTGGCTGGGCCTTGTGCTCATCTGCTTCGTGCTCCCGGCTGTGCTTTCTTTTGTCTTTGACCTCATCTTCCGCAAGATCGGCTGGGTCAAGGACGGCGACATGAAGATCGACGCATAAATCTCCGTTTTCCGGCAAACGCCTAAGGCTGAAACGCTTTAGGCGTTTTTCATTGTGCTATGTGCGGTACTGCACGACGTTTTTCTTGTACGGAATTACCCTTGTTTTTCCGCCCTTTCGCCCGTATAATCAAATAGAAAAGTCTATTCTCGATTTGGGAGGTACAAAATGCAGTTTCAATATCTTGGCACCGCCGCCGCAGAGGGCTGGCCTGCCGTATTCTGCCGCTGCAAATATTGCTTAGAGGCGCAGCGCCTCGGCGGCAAAAACATCCGCACACGCTCGCAGGCTATCGTCAATGACGATCTTCTGCTCGACCTGCCGCCGGATACCTACATGCACAAGCTCATGAATCATCTCGATCTCAGCCGTGTGAAGTATCTGTTCGTCACACACTTTCACATGGATCATTTCTACCCGCAGGAGCTCACCGTGCGCGGCTCCGTTTACAGCCTTGAGATGATCAGCCCCGAGCTTGAAATCTACTGCGCACAGGAGACCTACGATTATTTCCGCCGCTGTGCCGATTGGGAAATTGACGAAAAAAGCGACAGCGCCATGCACTGGCACATCTTAAAGCCGTTTGAGACCGTAGAAGCCGGTCCCTACCGCGTAACGCCGCTGCCCGCAAACCACATGAACCCCTCGCACCAGCCGTTCGTGTACCACATTGTCGATACACGCGAGGATAAATCTGTCTTCTATATGCACGACAGCGGCTACTATTTTCCAGAGGTGTGGGATTATCTCAAGGCGCAGAAAAAGCCCGCCGATCTTTTCAGCTTCGACACTACGCTCGGCTATGAAGACTGCGGCTTTAAAAGCACGCACATGGGCGCGCCGGAGGTCATCCGCCTCAAGGAGGAACTCGAAGCGCTCGGTATTGTTGACAAACACACGCACTGCGTGATGAACCACTTCTCGCACAACGGTCATCTTCTGTATGACGAGCTCGTGGAGCTTGCCGCGCCGCACGGCATCGAAATATCCTACGACGGCATGAAACTGACACTTTAAACTCTACTTGCATGCAAAAAGCGGAGACGCCCCGGTTTTTAAGGGCATCTCCGCTTCTTTCTTTATGACAATAACAGGAACAAGTAATATAAAAACTCACTGATTGTACTTTTGTGGCAACAACTATTGTCCTTTTTAAAAATCCGTTCCGTCAATTTCGCTTCTCGTTATATCAAATTTGCATATAATTATATAATTCTGTATATTCAGGCGCTTTCCGGTCGAATCTCTTGTAAAAAAGAAAAACGACAGAGCAACCCCTGCCGTCTTCATAGCGCATGTTGTTTTTCGTTTACTTGCAGCGGCGCACAGCTTCTTCAATCTTCGGGAGAAGCTCTTCCTTATCCGCGTCCTTCGTGTACTTAAAGATAGCGGCAACAATCTCCGGAATATCGGAAGCCTTGTAGTGCTCAGTCGTAGCAATCTGCAAACCGGCATATTCATTGCGGGTCAGCAAAGGCGCAAAGCGGCGGGCATTCTTTCTGCCGGGTCCGTCGTTGATGAAAGCTGCAATGAACTGGTAACCGATCAGATTGTTGATGATGACGTGGAAGGAGTTCTTCGCAAACAGCGGATTCTCCGGGTCACGCAGCGCAATCTCCATGATCTCTGCGCGGTTCAACGGACGGCCGGCCTCCCAAAGGAGCTGCATCATCGCAAATTCGGAATTCGTTAAACGGATATATGGCTTTTTTCTTTTCATGCTATATCCTCCTGATAATTTTCATATTCCATATTGTTTCAACTAATTCTGTCGAAAGTAATATTAGTATATTTTTATTTTTGCAATTTGTCAAGGGATTTGGAATAAAAAAACTATCGATGAGGCAGTTTTTTTCAAAAAATTCACATTTTAGAAATAAAAAGAAGACCGGCAGCGCATTTTACCTACCGATCTTCTGTATTTTACGCCTTTTTACGCGTCGTTTTCAATAAACAGCGTCTTAAAATACGGCAGTTCCTCTGCCCATGCGCAGAACACGTGCCACTCGTCCAGCTTGTGGTGGCGGCGCGCAAAATACATGTTCGCAATGTTCTCGTAGTTCATGGTACAGGTGCGCATCTGGTTGTAGCTCGAAGGCAAAAGCTGAATGAGGCTGTACCAAAGGTCTTTGTCCTTCGTCTCCACAAATTCCACGCGCAGCTTTTCCAGCACGCCAATGGTCTGCATCAGGCTCTCCTTTGCCGCGGGCACCATACGGTCACAGCTGAAGTCCGCTTCTTCAAACGTCTTCGCCTGAATTTTGTGCATCGTGCTCGTGGAGTTCGCCACGGTGCCCACCTTATACGTGTCGAATTCCTTCCACCAGTAGATTGGCGCGGTGAGGTCGACCGAAACGAAGATCTGGCGGATGAATTTGCGGTGATCCGTACCCGCCTTGCACAGACGTTTTGCAAGGCTCAGGTCGTTTTCGCCGAAAACGAACGTGCCATCCGGCTCGGTGTGGCTGTCCATGCGGCCCCAACTGTTCATGGGGTTGCGTGCGCCTCTGATGGCATTTTCAAAGTTCATGACGCTTGTACGTTCGATCTTAATCATGTCGTTCAACCTTTCGTATTCAAATTATTTGTGGTACTTCGTGCCCGCGTTGATGGAAAACGCGCGGTACAGCTGCTCGCACAGCATAACGCGTGCCAGCTGATGCGGAAACGTCATCGGCGACATGGAAATGCGCTTCGACCCCTGCTTCACGCTGTCGTCCAGCCCGTGTGACGAACCGATAACGAACGCTAAGCTGCTCTCCCCGTTTACGGCCGCCGCGTCGATCTGCTGCGCGAGCTGCGTGGAGGAGACAAGCTTGCCCTCAATGCACAGCGTGTAAAGCGCGCTGCGCCCCGCCGCCGCCAAAATCGCCTTCGATTCCTCGCCGAGCGCCTTTGCAATCTCCGCCGCATTCGGATCCTGCGGCAGACGCGCTTCGTTCAGTTCGATGATCTGGAACCGGCAGAATGCGGAAAGTCGCTTTGCGTATTCCTGCACGGCGTCGCGCCAATATTTTTCTTTGAGCTTACCGATGCAAATCAGCTTTACCTCCAGCATATTGTCTCCCTATGTTAAAATGTGATGGCGCCGCCGGTCAGGTTTTCGATCGGCGCGACCTGCAATATGTAGTCCTCCGCGTTCTCCACGCCCGCCATCTGCATACCGCAGACGGCGGTCTGACGCGCAATGTCCGGCGTGTTGTTCTCGCGGCTCAAATGCGCCAGCAAAAAGTGCTTTGTGCCGTCTTCAAAAAGCTCCGGCAGCAGGTCGGCGCACGCGGTGTTTGAGAGATGCCCGAAGTCCGATAAAATGCGCCGCTTTAAGCTGTACGGGTACGGCCCCGTGCGCAGCATACCGATATCGTGGTTCGATTCGATGACCGCGAGGTCTGTGCCGTGCAGGTTCTCTTCCACCTCCGGCGTGATGTGTCCAATGTCCGTCGCGACCGTGACGGTGTGTCCGTCTTCGGCTTCTATGCGGTAGCCGAAGCTCTCCGCGCAGTCATGCGGCGTGCGGAACGCGTTTACGTGCATTCCGGCGAGTTCTAACGTGTCTTCAATCGTGTAGGCGGGATATTTGTCGTTTAAAATTCCCATCGATTCCAAGGCCCCCAGCGTGCCCTTAGAGGCAAACACGGGAATATGGTATTTGGAAGCGAACACACGCAGACCGCTGATGTGGTCGCTGTGCTCGTGCGTAATGAGGATGCCCTGCACGGAAAGCGGGTCTATACCACAGCGCTGCATGACAGTCGTCACTTGCTTGCAACTGCGTCCGATATCCACCAAAATGCCCGAAGATTTTGAACCGATATAATAACTGTTTCCCGTGCTGCCGCTGAACAGCGGGCAAAGCTCTGCCATTTGCACCCTCCCTGTTTTCATAAAAAACGCCCTGACAAGGTTTTGTCGGGGCGAAACGGTCTGTATACGGTTTTAACCGATCTTTGCGGTATCGCTGTTTGTGGGATCGAGCATCAAATACATGTCCGCGCCAAGGCCGACGAACTTCTCTACAATGTCCTCATAGCCGCGCTGAATGTGCTCAATGTCCTCAATCTTCGTCACGCCATGCGCAGCAAGACCGGCAATGATCATCGCCGCGCCCGCACGCAGGTCAGTCGCACGCACCGGTGCACCCTTCAGGTATTCCACGCCCTCAATAATGGCGCTCTTGCCCTCTACGGTGATCTGTGCGCCCATGCGCTTCAACTCTTCCACATAGCGGAAACGGTTTTCCCACACGCTCTCGTTTAAAATACTTGTGCCCTGCGCAATGGAGAGCAGCGCCGCGATCTGCGGCTGCATGTCCGTCGGGAAGCCCGGGTGCGGCATCGTTTTCACGTTGCACTTACTCAGCGGGCCGTCGCAGCGCACGCGCACCGCGTCGTCATATTCCACAACCGTCACACCCATCTCCATCAGCTTCGCCGTGATGGATTCCAGGTGCTTCGGCGTCACGTTTTTCACAAGCACATCGCCGCGCGTTGCAGCCGCAGCCGCCATGTACGTGCCGGCTTCAATCTGATCCGGAATAATCGAATACGTAATGCCCTTCAAATGTTCCACACCGCGAATCTTGATGACGTCCGTACCGGCGCCGCTGATGTTCGCACCCATGGAGTTTAAGAAGTTCGCAAGATCGACCACGTGCGGTTCGCGCGCGGCATTTTCAATAACCGTAAGGCCTTTTGCCTTTACGGCTGCAAGGATAATATTCATCGTTGCACCGACGGTGACCATGTCAAGGTAAATGTGCGCACCGCGCAGCTCCTTTGCGGAGACCTCGATCATGCCGTCGTTGAGGCTGTACGTGCAGCCCAGCGCCTTAAAGCCCTTGATGTGTTGGTCAATGGGGCGCACGCCGAAATCGCAGCCGCCGGGAAGCGGCACAATGGCCTTGGAGCAGCGGCCGAGCAAAGCGCCGATATTGTAGTAAGAGCCGCGCATTTTGCGGCCCAACTCGCTCGGCACCACGTTCGTGTGGATGGTGGTCGGGTCGATCTCCACGGTATTCTTGCCGAGCCAGCGCACAGTCGCGCCCATCTCGGTCAGGATGCGTGCACTGAGCTTCACATCGGAAATGTTCGGTACGTTCTCTATACGGCAGGGAGATTCCGCCATGGCTACGGCCGGAATGATCGCCACAGCCGCGTTTTTCGCGCCGCTGATGACAACCTCACCGTGCAGGCGCTTTCCGCCCTTGATGATAAATTTATCCACTGTAATTTTCCTTTCTGCGGGCGCGGCATATCCTCGGCAGTCAAAGGCACACTGCCTGCCGCCACACAGCGCCGCAACGCGCTGCACGAAGTAGGATCTTTCGTTATGCCCGCCGGTCCGTGACCGACTGATTTATTCCTGAAACGGGCTGCCGCCGATTGGGCAGCTACACAGCGCGGGTACGAAAAAAGCCCAATGCCGTGCGCAAAAAACTAAGGCAGTCTAAAACAAAACATACACTGCCGCATCTATTTAAAGAAAAAGTGATCGCAAAATATAGTATGACCAGTAAACATAATAATACACAATGGAAAAATTGTCAAGAAGCCACAGGCTATTTGGAAGGTTTTTCCAAGATTATGTAAACGAAAAGCGCCAAACCCGGCCGTTTGCGCGCCTCTTTCTGTATAGGTACTGCGCTTTACACTTACTTTTTCTTAAAGGAGATCGTAGATTCCGTGCCGTTTCGGATGCGCTTAATATTCGCGCGGTGCTTGATGATAACGGTAGCGCCGATCAGTGCCGCCACAAGTGTTGCCATTACAACGTAAAGCACTGGCAGCCCGCCCACGCAGCAGTCCACAAAATACGTCATGCAGAACGTCACAACGGGATAGATCGCCGCCGCCGTAATAGACGAAAGCGAGACCATGCGCTTTTTCAGGAACACCAGAAGGAACACCGCAAAGCAAATGAGAAACACGCGCCAGTCGAGCAAAAGCATCATCGCAGCCGTGGTCACAACGCCCTTGCCGCCGCGGAAGCCGAAGTACAGCGGATACATGTGGCCGATCATGCAGCAAAAGCCCGCCGCATACATGCCAAGGCGCGCCATTTCGGGGTCCACGCCGTTTGCAACGCACGCGTGCTTTACAAGAAAATAGCCGACCAAAACGCTCGCAACACACTTGCAGAAATCGAGCAGAAACGTCAGCGCAGAGGCTTTTTTGCCCGCCACGCGCAGCACGTTCGTTGCACCCGCGTTACCGCTGCCGTGCGCGCGCACATCTTCGTGCGCAAACGCTTTGGTCAGCAAAATGGCAAAGCTGATACTGCCAAGCAGATACCCCACAAGCGCCGAAAGCAGCAGCGGCAAAATTAAAGAACCGAAATTTTCCATGTAGATCAAGTCCTTCCCCGTCAGTCTGCCTTATCGCCGCGCTCGCGCACGATCATGCGCACCGGCGTGCCCTCTAAGCTGAAGATCTCGCGGATGCGGTTCTCCAGATAGCGCTGGTACGAGAAGTGGAAAAGCTCTTTGGAATTGACAAAGCAAATGAACGTAGGCGGTCTGGTGGAAGCCTGCGTCATGTAGTAGATCTTCAGGCGCTTGCCCTTATCGGTCGGCGGCTGTACGCGTGCCGTTGCCTGTGCCAGAATGTCGTTCAAGGTGCCGGTCGTAATGCGCATCGCGTTGCTGGAAGCAACCTTGTGGATGAGTTCAAACAAGCGGTCAAGTCGCTGACCGGTCTGCGCGGAGATGAAAATGATCGGCGCGTAGGACATAAAGGAGAAGTCCTTTTCAAGCTTCGTCTTATATTCCTGCATGGTTTTGTCGTCTTTTTCAACGGCGTCCCACTTGTTGACCGCAATGATGCAGCCTTTGCCCGCTTCGTGCGCGATGCCGGCAACCTTGGAGTCCTGCTCCGTAAAACCGACCGTGGCATCGATGAGGATGACGCACACGTCTGCCCTGTCCACCGCCATTTCGGCGCGCAGGTTGCTGTAATGCTCAATGGAATCCTCCACCTTGCTCTTGCGGCGCAGGCCGGCAGTATCGATGAACGTGAATACGCCGTACTTGTTTTCGATGGTGGTATCCACCGCGTCGCGCGTCGTACCCGCAATGTTGGAAACGATGCAGCGGTTTTCGCCGGAAACGCGGTTCACAAGGGAAGATTTACCGACGTTCGGCTTGCCGATGACGGCGACCTTGATGATCTCGCCCTCGTCCTCCTCTTCCTTTTCCTCCGGCAGATGCTCGAGGACGGCATCCAACAGGTCGCCCGTGCCGTGTCCGTGCACGGAAGACACCTGAATAGGGTCGCCGAGGCCGAGGTTATAAAACTCATAAAAATCCGCCGGCGGGTCGCCCAGCGTATCGCACTTATTGACGCACACGATGACCGGCACATTGCTGCGCTGGAGCATCTGTGCGATGTTGAGGTCCGTTGCGACCATGCCGGTGCGCACATCGGTCACGAAAATGATGCAGTCCGCAGAATCAATGGCAATCTGCGCCTGCGTGCGCATCTGGGACAAAATAATATCCTTCGATTCCGGCTCGATGCCGCCCGTATCTACCAGTGAAAACTTTCTGTTTTTCCATTCACACTCGCCGAAAATGCGGTCACGCGTCACGCCCGGCGTGTCCTCCACGATGGAAAGGCGCTGCCCGATCAGCTTGTTGAACAGCGTGGATTTACCGACGTTCGGTCGGCCCACGATGGCTACAATAGGTCTTGACATACGGTTTTCCTCCTTCTTTTTTCCTTACTCCGCAGTGCCCAAAATGTCCTTGAGCTCGCCTGCGGCGTCTTTATGCATTCTGTAAACCGGCACCCCCAGCTTTTCGCTGAGCTGCTGCACGGTCATATCGTCTAAGAAAATATCTTCGTCCGCCATAAGCATGGACGGTGCAAGCAAAATTGCGTCGCCAAGGTTTTCGCGGCTCAAGCGGTTCACAAGGTCACGCCCCGTGAGCAGCCCGGTCACGTTGACCGTACCGCCAAAGAAATCGTTGTGCACAGGCACAAGGTTGATCTCGAGCCCTGGGAATTTTTCGCGCGCAAAGTCCATCACATGCTCCATAAACGCATACACGCCTTCGCCCGTCGGAATCGTCACGCGGCGCTTTATGTCGCGCTCCGGTTCGTCTTCAACCGCCCAGGAAAATTCTTCTTCTAAGTCGCGCAGCATACCCACGCCGTTTTCAATCTGCGGGAAGTCCTCGTAAAATTCATACGGCGGCAGCTCGCGCTTTGCAATGAGGTAGAACTCGTCGCTCGGGAACACGGTTCTCGAGCCGCGCTCTGCCTTGAATTTATCGCCCCACCGCTCCAAAATCTCGATCGCCGCGCGCGCCGTATCCTTGTTAAACGTCTCCAACGGATACAGCCCCTCGCGGTAGCGCGTCACGCCGACCGGCACGCAGGCGACGCTCTGTAAGCTCTCGCCGAGTGCGTACATTTCGGAAAGCGTAAATTCCAACTCCTCGCCGTCATTCAGCCCCGGGCACAGCACGATCTGACAATTCAGCTTGATGTTGTGCTCCGCCAGCTTGCGCACAAAACGCAATGCGTCGCCCGCAAAGCGGTTGTGCATCATCTTGCAGCGCAGCGTGGGATTCATCGTATGCACGGAAATATTAATAGGGCTGATGCGCATTTCAATGATACGGTCGATCTCACGCTCATCAATGTTCGTCAGCGTGATGTAGTTGCCGAATAAAAACGAAAGGCGGTCATCATCATCCTTAAAATAGAGCGTTTCGCGCATGCCGGGCGGCAGCTGGTCAATGAAGCAGAACACGCACTTGTTGCGGCAGGAGCGCTGCCTGTCCATAAGATACGTTTCAAACGCAAGGCCCAGTGCGCCGTACTGCGGCTTTACGAATTTCTCTTCGCGCCGCTCGCCCTCCGCCGTTTCGTATACCACATGCAGATGGGTGTTCGTCTCGTAAAAACGGAAATCGAGAATATCCGTGATGTTATGCCCATTGATTGAAATAAGCTTATCGTGCGGCTTTATGCCGGCCTGTTCGGCAAGGCTGTTTTTATCCACGCCGAAAATTTCAACTGCCACAGCTTTTCTCCCTTCCGTTTTGAGGTAGTATGCGCGAAATTTGCCGCTGTTTTACGGCTCGGCACCAAAAAATGCCGACAAAACAATAGAGAAGGAGCATGCAAATGCCCCTTCTCTATCTGGCACAATTATTGTTTCAGGCAAAATTATGCTTCCTTCTTAACAACTTCTCTGCCGTTGTAGTAACCGCAGTTACCGCAAACCCTGTGAGGTGTCTTATACTCTCCGCACTGCGGGCATTTCATAAGGGCAGGAGCGCTAAGCTTCCACACGTTAGAACGTCTCTTATTCTGTCTGGCACTGGACACTTTTCTCTTGGGTACCGCCATCGTCAGCACCTCCTTATATTAAACTAAAACTTTGGTTATCTGGAATTATTGTAGCAGCTGCCGCAGAGCCTCCAGACGGGGATCTGTCTGCTGCTTTGCACAGGCGCAGTCGCCTTCGTTCAGGTTTTTGCCGCAAGTGGGGCAAAGCCCTTTGCAGTCTTCCTTACAAAGGAATTTCGTCGGCGTCAAAAGGATGATATCGGAATAAATCAGCTCGTCCAAATCCAGCTCATCGCCTTCAATCACGATATAATCTTCAAAATCCTCTTCATCATTCAACTTGTTCACAATCACGTGAGAAATGTTGTGACAAAGCTCTTTACGCGTCAACGTCAAGCACCTGTTGCACGGCATCGAATACGCATAGCGCACCTCCACGTTCAGCTCCGCACTGGAAGCGAACGAACGGATGCTGCCCTTGACCTGAACCGGCGTGACAAACGGCTTACAGCCGTCAATCTCCACCTCCGACAGATCGACCGTATAATCGATCGCCTGTGAAATATCCTCTCCCGAGAAATATTTTTTCAAATCGATAAGCATAGTTTTTCCTCATACCGTACTTGATATATTATAAATACCACGCGCGGTTTTGTCAAGAAAAATTTGAAAATTCGGCATTATGCCGCGAAAAAAAGTGTTCGGCGGGTCGTTTCCGCCGAAACACTGTTGCTTTTTTCGTTTTTGCACTGCTTTTCGTTACTGTTTTGGGCGGTGCAAAGGCTTTTTGAGGCCGAAATTACTTCGCGACAAATTCCCGAACGGAAGCCGGCAGTTCCTCTGCGTCAGCAGAAATGAGCAGGCAGATGTTCACGTTGGAAGATTCGCTGAGCGTCTTGAGCTTCGCGGTAAGCGGCTCAACTTCCTCAACGCCCTTGCCGGTGATCTTCAGGGTGGAGTCAACGAAAACGTCCGTCACATCGTAGTTTGCAGCGCAGATGCCGCTGACAAAGCCTACAAGTGCGTCCAGGCCCTCAATGCCGTAAGCGTCGGAGTCAACAAGACGTGCCTTGTGGGAAATATCGTAAGTAAGCTTAAGGCCCTTTTCGATAACAACAACGTTGCCGTTGGAGTTCTGAACCGCTTCGTTTGCAAGCTCGATGAGCTTCTTGGTTTTGCCGGAGCCTTTTTTGCCGATTAAAAGAGTGATCATAGTGAAGTCCTCCTGTGTATTTTTTCCGCAGGTGCGGATTTACGCCTTTTTATTTGGAAAGTCTTGCTTCCAGTGCTTCTTTTTCGCCTTCGTAACCCGGCTTGCCGAGCAGAGCAAACATGTTCTTCTTATAGCTTTCAACGCCCGGCTGGTTGAACGGGTTCACGCCGAGGAGATAGCCGGAGATGGCGCAGGCCTTCTCGAAGAAGTAGATGATCTGGCCGAGGGTATCCTCGGAGAAATCGGGAGCAGAGATCACAACGTTCGGCACGCCGCCGTCGTTGTGTGCCAGCACGGTACCCTCAAACGCCTTGCGGTTGATATACGCCATGCTCTTGCCCTCGAGGAAATTGAGGCCGTCTACGTTTGCCGGGTCGTTGCCGATAACAACTTCGCGCTTCGGCTTCTCAAACAGCATCACGGTCTCAAAGAGGCTGCGTCTGCCGTCCTGAATGTACTGACCCATGGAGTGCAGGTCTGTGGAGAAGACAACGGATGCCGGGAACAGGCCCTTGCCGTCCTTGCCCTCGCTCTCGCCGTACAGCTGCTTCCACCACTCGTTCATAAGCGTGTAGCACGGCTCGTAGCTGACCATCACTTCGGTCGTCTTGCCCTTATTGTAAAGAATGTTGCGAATGGCAGCATACTTGTAGCAATCGTTTTCTTCCATGTTCGGGTTGTTGTAGGCAGCCTGTGCCTTCTGTGCGCCCGCCATGAGTGCGTCGATATCCGCACCGGCCACAGCGATGGGCAGCAGACCCACAGCGGTGAGAACGGAGTAACGGCCGCCGACATCATCCGGTACAACGAAGGTCTCGTAGCCTTCTTCGTCCGCAAGGTGCTTCAACGTGCCACGCGCCTTATCGGTCGTGCAGAAAATACGCTTCTTTGCTTCTTCCTTGCCGTACTTCTTCTCGAGGATCTCGCGGAAAACACGGAACGCGATAGCCGGCTCCGTGGTGGTGCCGGACTTGGAAATCATGTTGATGGAAATATCCTTGCCCTCGCAGATCTCAACCAGCTCCGCCAGCGCGGTGGAAGAAATACTGTTGCCGGTGAAATAGATATCCGGCGTATCTTTCTTCAGTGCATTGTAGTGCTCGCTCTTGAGGAACTCGATTGCTGCGCGTGCACCGAGGTAGGAGCCGCCGATGCCGATGACGATAAACACATCCGTGTTCTTCTTGATGCGCTCCGCAGCCGCCTTGATGCGTGCAAATTCCTCTTTATCGTAATTGGTGGGCAGGTCCACCCAGCCGAGGAAATCATTTCCCGGACCCTTGCCGGATGCCAGAAGCGCATGTGCATTCTCAACCTGAGAAGCCATTGCAGCGTATTCGTGCTCGCCGATAAAGCCCTTCAAGTATCCGCATTCCAATTTCAATGCCATTTCTATTGCCTCCTATTTGCATGATGATGCTTTTGCACGTGTGAAACCGTTTTCACAGCCCCACTTTATGCAAGGTACACCACAAGTCAAATCTATGTGCTTTCATCATACAATAATTTGACGCATTTTGCAAGTGCACAACGCGGATTTCATGAAAAGTTAACGAAGGTTTTTTTTGCAAATCAGATTTCACGCCGCTTCTGCTGCGAAAAAACAAGCCAAAAAATATTGCAATGCGGAAGAAAATGTGATGGCGGGCGCTTCGGTTTTCGCCGTGATTTTGAGCGACTGCACCGTGTCGCCGTTCAGCGTGACCTCCGCCGTGCCGAGCACATCCCCCGGTTCTACCGGCGCAGGAACGTTTTCCGGCAAAATGAGCTTTATCCCGATCTCCGCGCCGCCCGAGGCTGTTAAAACGCCGCGTGGGGCTTCACACTCAAGCGAAACGGCGCTCACCATGCCGCCCGTAACGGGCAGCTCGGGCAGTTCCGGGAGCTCCGGTGTCGTCAGCTTCCAGTTTGCAAAGCCGTAGTCGAGCAGCGAAGACGCGGCCGAAAAGCGGTCTTTCGTATTTTCCGCACCGAGTACTACCGCAATGAGCCGCATACCGTTTCGCTCTGCCGCAGCCGAAATGCAGCTGCCCGCCGCACTGGTCGTGCCGGTTTTCAGCCCCAAAATGCCGTCATACGTGCGCACAAGCTTATTTGTGTTCACAAGCTGCGTCTGCCCGTCACGCACATAATCAATCCAAATGAGCGTGTAATCAAATATTTTCTCGTGCTGCATCAACGCGCGGCTCATCACCGCCACATCATAGGCGCTCGTAATGTGCCCGTCTTCGTCAAGACCGTTGCAGTTTTTAAAAACGGTGTCGTTCATGCCTAACTCCGCCGCGCGGGCGTTCATGCGCTCCACAAATGCGTCCTCGCTGCCCGCGACTGCCTCCGCCAAAACGACCGCCGCGTCGTTCGCGCTCATCACCACGCACGCTTTGATGAGGTCGTCTACGGTCATCTGCTCGCCCTCCTTGAGCCAAATGTCCGAGCCGCCCATGCCCGCCGCGTGCGCCGAGGCCATGAGCACATCGTCCAGATGCAGCGTGCCTGCATCGATTGCCTCAAATACGAGCAAAAGCGTCATCACCTTCGTGATGGACGCACAAGGTCGCTGCACATGGGCAGACTTTTCGTATAACACCTGACCCGTGGAGGCTTCCATCAGCACCAAAGCCTGCGCGGGGAAATCCGGCGTCTCGGCACGCGCAAGCGGACAGAACACACCGATCAGCAATACAGCAGCCAAACAGAAGCCAAGAAAATGTCTTTTCATAAGTAAACACCCCCGCACCAAAAGATATGCGGGAGTGTCCTTCAATCATTCTATTAAATTTCACCGGCGCACCGGGATACCGTTTTCCGCAAGGTAACCCTTGAGTTCCGGTATGCCGATCTCGCGGAAGTGGAAAAGTGATGCCGCCAAAACCGCGTCCGCCTTACCCTTTGTAAACGCGTCCTTAAAGTGCTCCATCTTGCCCGCACCGCCGGATGCAATGACCGGAATGCCCACGCTTTCGGAAACTGCGCGGGTCAGCTCCAGGTCATACCCGGCCTTCGTGCCGTCGCAATCCATGCTCGTCAGCAGAATTTCACCCGCGCCGAGTTTCTCCGCGCGCTTTGCCCATTCTACGGCGTCAATGCCCGTGTCCACGCGACCGCCGTTTAAATACAGCGTCCAGCCCGCACCGTTCGGGCGGCGCTTCGCGTCCATCGCCATCACAACGCACTGGCTGCCGAATTTATACGCCGCGTCCGCAATGAGCTGTGGATTTTTCAGCGCGGCGGAGTTTACCGAAACCTTATCCGCGCCCGCGCGCAGCAGCGCCGTGAAATCCTCCACCGTACGGATGCCGCCGCCCACCGTAAACGGGATAAAAATGCTGTTTGCCACGCGGGAAACAATATCCAGCATGATACCGCGCGCATCGGAGGACGCGGTGATGTCGAGCAAAACAAGCTCGTCCGCGCCCTGCCGGTCGTATTCGACGGCGGCCTCCACGGGGTCGCCCGCATCGCGTAAATTCACGAAATTCGTGCCCTTAACGACTCTGCCGTTTTTAAGGTCAAGGCACGGGATAATGCGTTTGGCGTACATTACATACTCCCCTTTCCCCGCGTCATGGCGGCGAAGTTTTGCAGCAGCTTCAGTCCCAACGCTCCGCTTTTTTCCGGGTGAAACTGACATGCCATGAGGTTATCTTTCTGCACCGCCGCATGAATTTCCACGCCGTACTGTGCCGTAGCGGTCACAATGTCCTCTTCGGCCTTTAAATAATACGAATGCACAAAGTACACATACGGCTCGCCCGTAATGCTTCGGAACAGCCCGCCGTCCTTTTGGATTTCAAGCGAATTCCACCCGATATGCGGAATTTTCAGCCCCGGCGCAGCAGGAATACGCAGCACCTTACCTTTTAAAAGCGACAAGCCGGAGACATCCGGGGACTCCTCGCTGCTCTCAAACAGAATTTGCAGTCCTAAACAAATGCCCAAAAACGGCTTGCCGGAGGCGACAAAATTCTTGATTGGCGCTTCCAGACTTCTCCCGCGCAGCTCGTGCATGGCGTCGCCAAACGAGCCGACGCCCGGCAGCACGGCGCCGTCGGCTTTCACGAGAATGCTCGGGTCCTGTGTGACTTCGACCTCGCAGCCGATATGCATAAGCGCTTTTTCCACGCTGCGGATATTGCCCGCGCCGTAATCTATAATTGCGATCATCCCGTCGCCTCCCTATTGCTTTGATTTAGCGTGATAATATAGTATCACATATTGTTTTATACGTCAACAGGATTTTTCGCTTCCCGCAATCAAAACGGCTTTCTTCGATTTTGGGCAAAAAGAAAGCACGCAGAAAAACTGGTCTGCGTGCTTTTACTTTTTGAAAAAGGCTGGCGAAAACTTTTAACCACGTTATGGGCAGCTTAATCCAAACCGTCCGCCCAACCCATGGATCTTTCCACGGCCTTATGCCAGCGTTTCAGCGCTTTTGCTTCGCTGCCTGCTGCCGTTTGCGGGTCATACGCATTTTTAAGCTTCCACACAGTCCTAAGCTCATCCAACGATTCCCACACGCCGACGGCCAAGCCCGCCAGCATCGCGGAGCCGAGCGCGGTGGTTTCCAGACACTTCGGCTGTCTCACGGCGCAGTGCAATAAATCTGCCTGATACTGCATCAAAAAGCGGCTTCTCGATGCGCCGCCGTCCACGCGCAGTTCGGAAATTTCCGTGCCGCTGCCCGCTTCCATGGCTTTCACGAGGTCATAGCTTTCATACGCAATGCTTTCCAGCACAGCCCGGCAGATATGCGCCTTAGACGTACCGCGCGTCACGCCGAGCAGTGCGCCCCGCGCATACATATCCCAGTACGGTGCGCCAAGCCCTGTAAACGCCGGCACAAACACCGCGCCGCCTGCGTCCTCCACGGTCTCCGCAAGAAGGTCCGCTTCCTGCGGGTTCGTGATAAGCTTCAACTCATCGCGCAGCCATTTGATGGCCGAGCCCGCGTTAAACGCACTGCCCTCAAGCGCATAGGTCGTCTCGCCATTCACGCACCAACCGATCGTCGTAATAAGCCCCCGGTCGGAGAAAACCGGCTTATCACCCGTGTTCATCAGCACAAAGCAGCCCGTGCCGTATGTATTTTTCGCCATGCCCTTATCAAAGCAGCACTGTCCGAACAGCGCGGCGTGCTGGTCACCCGCAATGCCCGCAATCGGAATTTTCCTGCCGAGTATCGTTTCGGAGCACATGCCCACAACGCCGGAGGAGTCCACGACTTTCGGCAGCGCGTCACGCGGAATGCCGAACACATTCAGCATTTTCTCGTCCCAATCAAGCTTTTGAATGTCAAACAGCATGGTGCGCGAAGCGTTCGTCACGTCCGTCACATAGCTTTCGCCCTCCGTGAGCGAATAAATGAGCCACGTATCAATGGTACCGAAGCGCAGGCGATGCTCCTTCGCGAGCACTTTGGCCTTCGGCACGTTATCCAAAATCCACTTCATTTTGGTGCCGGAAAAATACGGGTCGATGATGAGTCCCGTCGTTTTATGAATGTACTCCTCAAGTCCCTCGGCTTTTAACCGCTCGCATTCCGGCGCGGTGCGGCGGCACTGCCACACAATGGCGTTGCAGATCGGGATACCCGTCTCGCTGTCCCACGCCACGGTGGTCTCTCTTTGATTTGTGATGCTGATGGCAGCGATGTCCTCCGCGGTGATCTCTGCCTCATGCACCGCCTGCCGCATGGCGTAAAGCTGCGTCTGCAAGATCTCCACAGCATCGTGCTCCACATAGCCGGGCTGCGGATAAATCTGCGTAAATTCGCGCTGTCCCATGCCCGCAATGCCGCCCAAAGCGTCAAACAACACAGCGCGCGAACTGGTCGTGCCCTGGTCAAGCGATAAAATGTATTGACCGATTTTCAAGTTCAAGCCCTCCTTACCAACGGAAGAAATTGAGCCGGTGCTCCTTGCGGTCCTCCTGCTCTCTTGTGTTTGTGATGACTTTATACCGTACCACCCATTTCGGGTCAATATACTCCAAAATCGCCTGCGGCATTTTATACTGGAACAGATGCCGCTGGTGCTTAAGGCTCTCCACCACACGGAGATGATCCGAAGACTTCACATCCAAGCTGCCGACGATGATGGTGGAATAATCGTTCGGGTTCGTGTATTTGAAGTTGTCGAGAAAATCCGCCCAGTCGGTGTACTCGGTCAGCTTCACGTATTCGCGCGGAACATTGAGACGGATGCGCACCGCACCCGAAACGCGTCCGCCGGTATTCTGCTTTCTGCCGCGCACCACGCCGAATATGGGGCACTCGCAGTGCAAGTCGAGCATATCGATGAGCGCGGCGTACTCCTTTTTAAACGAAATACTGGGGCTTGCGCGGTAAATTTTGCCGCTTTGCAAAATACGCATCACGGCGCCGGACTGATATGTGTCAATAATCATGTTCTGATAAACCCTTTCCCTTAAAAATCGCGGCGATCCCTGCGTCGCTCCGCCCGCTTCAAAAAAACACACAGGCGGTTTTTCAAAACCGAAATTCAAATATATGCGGAAATGTTACTTTGTAGCCCAATCGTATAAAAAGCGGTCAAACTCGCCGACCTTGCGCTTATCGGGCTTGATAAGGTAGCGTTTTAAAAGATCCTTTTCGTTTTCCACCGTCCGCTTATAGTATGCGCCCGCAATGCCACCCGCAATGCACGCCACGGTATCGGTGTCGCACTTCACGCTGAACACATTGCGGATGCAGCTTTCCCAATCCTCGCTTTCCATAAAGCAACGGAACGCAAGCGGCATGGTCCCCTCCGCCGTAGCATCAAACTTCGCCTTCGGCCGGTACGCCCACAGCGGCTTATGCACGGGGTATTCAAACTCTTTGTTAAAGTATTTTTTCAGGTCCTTTTTGCGCTCGCCGTGCAGCGCAAGGTAAATGAGCCCCGCGGTCGCAACGGCGGCTTTCAGGCCCTCTATGTGGTTGTGTGTGCACATGGCGCTGTTTTTCGCTTCTTCCTCCACCTTTTCCAGCGTATCAAAGTGGTAAGCGATGTAGCTGACGCGCATGGCCGCGCCGTTGCCGAAGCTGCCGTAGCCCGTTTCGGCATGTCCGTCCAGCCAGCGCTGAAACATCGTGCCGTACCCCACGTCTCTGTACATACGCCCGAATTTGCCATAAGCCTTTGCATAGCTGACGTCATTTAAAAGCGCGTATTTCGTCGCGATGGTCAGCACCGTATCGTCCGTGAAAAAGCAGTTGTTCCCAAAAAGCTCCACCTTTTTATAGTTGAACCCGCTCGGTTTGCTGAACTCAAACCGTGAGCCGGCAATGTCTCCTAAAATCGCACCGGTCAATCGGATCCCTCCATTCCCTGCATGATCGGTTTCAGTATACCATGTTTTTTCTTCTGTTTCCACATATTTTTGTGAAAAAGTTCCGACTTTGAACAGCTTTTTGATTCTTTTGACTTTTTTCGCCGAATACGGTATGATATAGTTTAAGATAAGCTCATAAAGAGGTGTTCATAATGAGAAACGCAAAACGGCTTTTGGCGGCACTTCTGCTCGCGGCGGCACTCATCTTTTCCTCGGCATCGTGCGGCGGGCAGGCCGAAACGGCAAGCGAAGCGCCTGCCGCCGCGTCTTCCGAACCGCAGCGGGATTACACCGTGCAGATCTCCAAGGACACCCTGCGCCGCACAGGGCTCGACATCACCGCCGCGGCGCACCGGCTGGGGCTTACAAACGTCACCACAAATGATGACGGCTCCTGCACGGTAGAAATGACAAAAGACGAGCGCGATGCCGTCTGCGCCGCGCTGAAGGAAAGTCTGCACGAGCAGATCATCGCTTTGCCGGAGGACGGCACGTGGCCATTTATAAAAAGCGTCACGCTTTCCGAAGACGGCCGCAGCGCCGAAATTCTGAGCACCAAAGACCTGTATAAACCGGAGCGCGACAACGCCGCTGCGCAGGCCGTGTACATTCCCGCGCTGCTCTACGCAGCGTTTACGGGCGAGGACGCAGAAAGCTTCGCGGTGCACTTCACCGTAAAAGATGAAACGACCGGCGATGTGCTGGGCGAGTTCGATTACCCCGTCGCAGAGCCGACCGCTTCCGAAAGCGATGCAAGCGGCACAGAAAGCACCGCCCCCTCACCCGACACCGCAGAATAAACCGCATACAAAAAACGGAGCCGCACAGGTTTATCACCCATGCGCGGCTCCGTTCTTTTTACTTTTTCGCCTGTGCAAGCTCGCCCATTTCTTTGTGTTTTAATTCGCGCCAGACGGTGCACAGCATCGTCATGTAGCACGCGCCGCCGCCCACAAAGTTCGAGATAACCTCCGCCCAGAACACACCGTCCACACCGACAGTGGGGATCTGCGGCAGCAAAAACGTCAACGGAATGACGATGATGACCTTGCGGAGCAGTGAAAAGAAAATCGCCTGCTTTGCGCGACCCATCGCCTGCACAACAGACTGCGCCGACATTTGCAGCGCCATCATAAAGCACCCGAAGAAATAAACGTGCATGGCGTGCGTGCATGTTTCGAGTAACTGCGGGTCGCCGTTAAAAAGCTGAATAAACACGTGTGGGAACAGCCTTAGCACGAGCCATACAAGCACCATATAGCTGAATGAAACGACCGTCGTGAACACAATCACGCCGCGCACGCGCTTATATTTCTGTGCGCCGTAGTTGAAGCTGACCACCGGCGCCGCGGCAGATGTCACACCGGTTACCGGCGTATATGTCACTTCGCGAATGGAGTTGATGACCGTCATGACCGCGACGAACAGGTCGCCTCCGTGTTGCGAGAGCATCGCGTTGCACGCCACCTGCACAGCGCTCGACGTAAAGCCCATGATAAAGCCCGAAATGCCAAGCGAGGTGATCTTGCCGATGAGCTTTGCCTGCGGGCGCATGCGCTTTAACTCCAAACGAAACAGCGTGCGCTTACCGAGCAGGAAGCGCACCACCCACACGGCGGAAACGAGCTGCGAAAGCACCGTTGCAAGCGCCGCACCCTGCACACCCATGTCGAACACAAAAATAAACAGCGGGTCAAGCGCAATGTTCACCACTGCGCCGATAACGACCGTCAGCATGCCGCGGTTCGCAAAGCCTTGCGCATTGATGAACCCGTTCATGCCAAGCGAGACCATCATGAATACGCTGCCGAGCATGTAAACCGAAAGATAGCTGTCCGCATAAGGGTACGTCGCGTCGCTCGCGCCGAAGAGATACAGCACCGGCTTTTTGATGAGCAGCACCACAATGCACAAAATTACGCCCGTAATGACGAGCATCGAGAACGTGTTGTTCATCACGTCTGCGGCGCGCTCACGCTGCTTTTCGCCCTCTTCGCCGCCCTGCTGTGCCGCACCGCGCGCCATAGAAAACAACGGCGTACCGCCCGAGCCGAATAAATTCGCAAACGCCGTCACCATCAGTAAAATCGGAAACGTCACGCCGACGCCCGTCAGCGCATCTACCGATGTATCGGAAATATGCCCGATATACATGCGGTCTACGATATTATATAAGACGTTCACAAACTGCGCCAACACCATCGGCACCGCAAGGCGCAGGATCGTTTTGGAAATCGGTCCCTTTGAAAAATCATCGTTTTTCTTTACATCTGCAGCCATACTTTTGCCTTTCCGAATTAAAAAATAGCAGTATCAGTATACAACTTTCGGTAAATTTTGTAAATGGAAAGTCTTAAAAAGTCACAGACAAAACGGCCCCTTCGGTGGGCAAATTGCCGCGAAAGGGTCGTTTGCATTTACTTTATTACAGCTTGAGTTCTACCGCAACCGGGCGGGTACCAAGCAGCTCCGCGCTGCGGTCATCCGGCTGCGAGGTGCCGACGAAGAACGTGAAGCTGCGGCTGTCTACGCGGCGCGTGCCGGTGTCGTCCACAATTTCAAGCGCGGTCTTCGGCACGGTGATCTCGACGTCACACGTCTCATTTGCACCGAGTGAAACCGCCTTAAACGCACAAAGGCTGTGGTTGCGCACCGCGAATTCTGATTCATTGTCACGCACATAGACCTGCAAAATCTCATGCACGGCACAGCCCTCATTTTTGACCGTCGCCGTAATCGTATAGTGCTCGCCGTCATCACGCATTTCGGCTTTCGTCACTTCCGTTTTACCGTAAGTAAGGCCATAGCCGAACGGGTACAGCACGCCGCCCGTAAAGTAGCGGTACGTGCGGTTTTCCATGGCGTAATCCGTAAACGCGGGCAGCTCGTCGGAGTCGTTATAAAACGTCACGGGCAGCTTGCCGCTGAAGGAATACTTGCCGAACAAAAGCTCCGCAATCGCCTTGCCGCCGCGTGCACCCGGGTACCAGCCCTGTACTACGGCGGAGAAGCTTTCCTCCGCAAAGCGCAAATCCATGGCGCTGCCGGTCATGTTGATGAGAATGACGGGCTTGCCGGTCTTCGCGACAATCTCCATCAGCTTTCTCTGCGGCGCGGGCAGCAGCAAATTCGCCTTGTCGCCGGAGCCGACAGAGTTGCTCTGGTCCATCTCCTCGCCCTCAAGATTTTCATTGAGGCCCGTCACCAGCACCACAACGTCGCTGTGCTCCGCCACGGTCTCGGCCTCGGAAAGGCGGTCGCCGGGCAGACCCAGCCCCTCCACGCGGTCTTTGTAAAGGTGGCAGCCCTCGGCGTACAGCACGCGCACGTCATCGCCCACATAGTCCTGAATGCCCTCCAACACCGTGATATATCTTGACGCCGTGCCGTGGTAGTTGCCGATGAGCGCCATGCGGTCGTTCGCATTCGGGCCGATGACGCCGATCCTCTTGATTTTCGTTTTATCAAGCGGCAAAATGCCGTCGTTTTTCAGCAGCACAACGCTTCTGCGCGCGACTTCCTCGCTGAGCGCCAAATGCTCCGGGCACTCCACGACCTCATAGGGAATGGAGTTGTATTCGCAGTTCTCGTCAAACTCGCCGAGCATAAAACGCGTGGTAAAGAGCCGCTCCGCCGCCGTCGTGATGTCGTCCTCGGTAATGAGCCCGTCCTCGAGCGCGCGCAGCAAATGCAGATATGTGTTGCCGCAGTTTACGTCACAGCCCATCTTAATGGCGAGCGCAGCGGATTCCGGCGCGGTGGTCGTGATGTGGTGGTGCAGGTGAAAATCGGAAATCGCCCAGCAGTCGGAGACAAAATGTCCCTGAAAGCCCCACTTGCCGCGCAGAATTTTGCGGATGAGCAGGTCACTGCCGCAGCACGGCTCGCCGAGCGTGCGGTTGTATGCGCCCATCACGGCCTCCACTTCGCCCTCTTTCACAGCGGCTTCAAACGCGGGCAGATACGTCTCCCACAAATCCTTCTGGCTCACCTCGGCGTCAAATTCGTGGCGAATGGCCTCCGGGCCGCTGTGCACAGCGTAGTGCTTCGCGCACGCCGCGACCTTCAAATATTTCCCGTCACCCTGCAAGCCCTTGATGTACGCCACGCCGAGCCGCGCCGTGAGGTACGGGTCTTCGCTGTACGTCTCCTGCCCTCTGCCCCAGCGCGGGTCGCGGAACAGGTTGATATTCGGCGACCAGAACGTGAGGCCCTTATAAATATCGCGGTCGCCGTGCTTAGAAGCTTCGTTATACTTCGCACGGGCCTCCGTCGCAACGACATCGCCGATTTTTCGGATCAGCTCCGGGTCAAACATGCTCGCCATGGCAACGGGCTGCGGAAACATCGTCGCCGTGCCGGCGCGCGCCACGCCGTGCAGCGCTTCGTTCCACCAGTTGTACGCCGGAACGCCCAGTCGTTCAACGGGCGGCGCATCAAATTTCAGCTGTGAAGCGCGTTCCTCTATCGTCATTTTGGAAACAAGCTCGTGCGCCAAAGCCTGCGCCTTTTTTCTGTCTCTCATGGTAACACCCCTAAAAAGTTGTTAAAAAAAGTATAGCACGGTTTTATTCAAAAAGAAAGATAAAAGTTTTATCTTCCGGATAAATTGACAACAAAAAAGCGGCAAACCGAAGCCTGCCGCCGAAAATTTATAATTTAGAGATTCAAAAAGCCCGCGTTCAGCATGGACTGTGCCGCCAAAATCGCACCGAGGCGGCCGCTGTTGAAGTTCACACCGCCCTGCATCCATGCCGCAAACGGCTCACGCAGCGGTGCGTCCGCAGAAAGCTCAATGGACGAGCCAAACGTGAACGAGCCGGACGCCATGATGACGTCGCAGTCGTAGCCCGGCATGGGGCTCGGCTCCGGCACAACGAAGGAATCGACCGGCGCGCCCTGCTGAATGCCGCGGATAAATGCGCACAGCGCCTCGCGCTCGCGCAGCTGCACCGCCTGAATAATATCCGCGCGCGGCTCATCGTAGCGCGGGGTTACGTCAAAGCCGAAGCCCTCAAACAGCGCTGCCGTGAACACAGCGGTCTTTAAGGCTTCACCCGTGACGTTCGGCGCGTGGAACGTGCCCATGAAAAGCTCGCGGTTGTTGCCGAGCGTGCAGCCGATCTCACGACCCGTACCCGGGGTCGTCAGGCGATACGCGCAGCTTTCAATAAGGTCGCGGCGGCCCGCAATGTATCCGCCCGTCGGCGCAATGCCGCCGCCCGGATTTTTGATGAGCGAACCCGCCATAAGATCTGCGCCCACAGCCGTCGGCTCCATTTTCTGCACATACTCGCCGTAGCAGTTATCCACCATGACAATGCAGTCCGGCGCACGGCGCTTTGCGATCTTTACAATGCGCTCGATCTCCTCCACCGTCAGGGACGGGCGCAGGCTGTACCCGCGGGAGCGCTGAATGTACACCATGCGGTGCTTCGGCGTGATGGCCGTCTCCATGCCGTCATAGTCAGGCGTGCCGTCCGGCAACAGGTCAAGCTGCTCGTAGTTTATGCCAAACTCCTTTAATGAGCCGTTGCCGTCGCCCGTAATGCCGATCACGCCGCGCAGCGTATCATACGGCATGCCGGTAACGCTCAGCATCGTATCGCCCGGGCGCAGAACGCCAAAAAGCGCTACGGTAAGCGTATGCGTGCCGCTGACAAAATTATAGCGGCACAGCGCGTCCTCCGCACCGAGGGCACGCGCGTACACTTCGTCCAGCACGTCGCGGCCGCGGTCGCCATAGCCGTAGCCTGTCGTTGCCACAAAGTGGCTCTCGCTGACGCCTGCCTGCATGAACGCAGCCTGCATCTTCTCCTGATTATACCGCTGTGTTTCGGAAATTTTCGCAAGGTACGGCGCAGCCTTCTGCTCCGCTTCCTCCGCCGCCTTCAGCACGCGGTCATCAATTTTAAAAAACTCGTACATAGTAAACCCGCTTTCGCAAACGCAAAAGCCTTCCTTTATCTGAATTATTTTAATTGCATAATTTTCCCTGCGCCCATGCGCCGCACGGTTTATAGCCCAAAGCGTCATAAAACGCCTCGTTTTTGCGTTCTTCGCGCAGGATATACACCGTGCCGCTCGGCAGCATTCGCTCCATTTTTCGGACAACCGCCGTGCCAAGCCCCCTGCGGTGAAATTTCGGCAGCACCGCCACAGCAGAAATGAGGCTCGCGCTTTCGCCGAGCACTGCTGCAGCCACTGCGACGGTCTTCCCATCTGCCGAAACACCCGCGCAGCGCACCGTACCATGCCGCATGCGGTGGGATAAATCGAGGTAAAACGGCTCGAACTCCCCCACCATACCGTTTGCTTTCAGCACAGCATAAATCTCTCTCGGAGAAATTTCCTCCGCAGGCTGCACAGTCCCATTTCGCAGCACTTTTTGCAAAATCGCGCCGCTTTCGGTGATGTTTAGCCCCAGCTTTTCGGCATTCTCCGCGCTGCACACGACTTCATTTGTGCCCACCGCACTCAAAAACGCACGCGCCTCGTCCGCGTCGGTGATCTCCCCCGCAATGCAGACAGAGCCGTCCGTTTTTCCGTAGGCGGCTTCCCCGTCCGTCCAAAACTGCGCGAACGACTGATGGAAACCATACGCCTGCGCTTTAGACCGGATCTGACAGCCAAACGGCGAGCTTCCGCACGGCATAGAGAGCGCTTCTAAATTTTCCGCAAGACGGATCATTACAGCTTGCCGCCGGAAATTTCCGCCATCATCAGCGCCATCAGGTCAACAACCGCCTCTATGTCCTTTTCGGTCGTCATCGCGATCGCGCTGTGGATATAGCGGCACGGGTGCGAGATCGTCAGCGTCTTCACGCCGCCGCGGGAAACGTGAATGGTGCCCGCGTCTGTGCCGCCGGCGCGCACGGTCTTCGGCTGCACCGGAATATTGTTTTCTTTACCGAGCGCCATCGCGCGGCGGAAATAATCCTTCGGGTAAACGGTGCGCATATCCGTAAGGGAAATGACTGCGCCGCCGCCCATTTTGCACGCTGCGTCCGTCGGGCTCACGCCGGGAATATCGCCCGCCGTCGTGCCCTCCAGCACAAGCGCCGCGTCGGGCTCCAGAATATACGCCGCCGTGCCCGCGCCGCGCAGGCCAATCTCCTCCTGCGTGGAGAAGACGAAATACGTGTCGTATTCGAGCGGGCGCTGCATCAGCGTGATAAGCGCAAAGCAGCCCACGCGGTCATCGAGCGCCTTCGCCTTCACCGTACCGTGCACGTGCTCAAAGAACGGCACAAAGCACGCGTTGTCGCCAATCTGCACCAATGTCTCGGCTTGCTCACGTGTATCTGCGCCGATGTCGATGGCGAGTTCGTTCACGGGCACGGGCTTTTCAAATTCATCGCCCTTGAGCAAATGCACCGGCTTTGCGCAGATGACACCCGGCGTTTTGCCGCCCACCAGCACATCGCGGCCGGAGAGCACCTCCGGGCGGATATTGCCGACCGTCGTGAACTTCAAAAGGCCGTTTTCCGTGATGTTTGTGATGACAAAGCCCACTTCGTCCATGTGAGCGCAGAGCATCAGCTTCTTCTCGGGACGCTTTTCGCCCTTTTTAAACGCCAGAATGTTGCCGAGCGGCGAAATGTGAATCTCGTCCGCATACGGCTCAATTTCACTTAAGATCACGCTGCGCACATCGTCTTCCTCGCCGGAAACACCGATGGTGCGGGTAAGCTTTTCCAGAATTTCATAGTTAAGCATTCGGCTGCGCCTCCTTATCCGTGATATACGCCGCGATGAGCTTTGCGATGTTCTCCATATCCTCAAAATCGCAGACCTCCGCCGGGGTGTGCATGTTGCGCTGCGGCACGGAGATGAGCCCCGTGCGCACGCCGCCGCGGGTGGTGCTGATCTCGTCGCAGTTCGTACCCGTTCTGCCACCCATGGCTTCCAGCTGATACGGGATATTTTCGCGCTTTGCGAGCTCGACAAGCTTTTTGCTGATTTTTCTGTCCAGCGCCGCGGAGAAGCCGATCATCGGCCCTTTGCCGAGCTCCGCGGTAAGCATACTCTCCGCGTCCGGCTGCTTTGCGAATGAAACGTCCACGGCAATGGCCTCGGTGGGCTCAAGTGCATACGCAGAGACCTGCGCGCCCTGCCCGCCGACCTCCTCCTTTGTGGAGCACAGCACCATAACGCAGCAATCGGGGTTCTGTTCATTTGCAAGCTGTGCGGCGCGGATGACGCACGCGCAGCCCGCACGGTCGTCGAGCGCCGTGCCCGTGATGCGGTTGCCCATGAGCTTTTTCAGCGGGCGCGTCAGTGCGGCGCGGTCGCCGACAGCGACGAGCTTCTCCACTTCCTCTTTCGGAAGTCCTAAGTCAATGCACTGCTCCGCAACGGGCTTTATCTTATCATCACCCTTTGCAAGGTGCGGCGGCAGCGTGCAGCCGATGCCCGTGACGGTCTCCGTGCCGAACACGATAACGGGGCTGCCCGGCAGCGTGCGGCGGTCCACACCGCCCACATTCGTCACATGCAGAAAGCCGTTTTCGTCAATGTCCGTCACGATCATACCGATCTGGTCAATGTGCGCGTCCAGCAAAATGCGGCGCTTAGAATTCAAATCGCCGAAAATGCCCACAACGCCGCCAAGCTCGTTCTCACGCACCTCTTTGCAGAAGCCGAGCTCCTTTTTCGCAACTTTGAACACGTCGCCCTCACAGCCGGATGTGCCGTGCTCTGCGCACAGCGCGCGGGTGAGGCGTTCAATCTCTTCAAACATGATATCCCCTCCTAAAGCCTGATTTATAAAAACAAAAGCCCCGCATTCCGAATGGAGACCCATCGAAAAGCGAGGCGCATTTCCGCAAGTATTGACTTACTTTGTGAAATACATAATGATGTTGATCACAAGGACCAGCACAAAGAAGCCGATCGCAATGAACTTTGTCCAACGAGCAAGGAACGCATCCATGGAACGCGCCTTATTCTTGGAAAGGAACGTATCCGCGCCGCCGGTAATCGCGCCGAGGCTCTGCTGATGGCCTTCCTGCAACAGTACGACAAGGATAATCGCCAGTGCGAAAAGAAGCAGAACGATACCGAAAATAATTTCAACAGCACCCATATATTTTACCTCCTCTTCAAGAGACTTAACGCTAATTTTATTCGTAGCTTAATTATGATACCATACAAAGCGGGATTTTGCAACAGGATTTTTTGCTTTTTTCCTGTATATTCCGCCGTCCTGCGTCCATACTGATACCAAGGCAGTCACAGTCAGGCGTTTGTGCGCGCCAAAACGGACCGTGCGGCAAAACCGCACTTTCGCGTCACACGAGCGGGGTCTTTCCCGGGCGGGCGGCGCAGTCCATGGTGCGGACTGTATGCTGCCCGCCCTTCAGTAGGACTGAACGCTCCGCCGCGCAGGCCACACGCCTGCACAAACGGAACGCCAAACGGTCTTGCCGGAGGGCTGATTTTTTACAGCGAGATCTGCTCGCCGCCCTCTTCGCCGTTCGGCAGTGCGCCGAGCGCCGGAATCTTCTTTCTGTACCGCGACGGGTTCTGCAGCTCGTCTTCTCCGTAGATATGCGCATCTGTAATGCGTTGGCCTTTTTTCAGGTTCATCACCGCCACGCCCTGCGTGCTTTTCGTCGTCTTCGGGGCGATGAGCGCCGTGTTAAACAGCAGCCGTCTGCCGCTCGAGGACGTCAGCAGCACATCGCAGTCTTCCAAAATTTGCAGCGCCGCCGCAAGCGGGGCCTTGTCGGAATACGCGTTAATGAGCTTTCTGCGGTTCGTCTTCGTGTAGTACGCGGAGAGTTCCACCTTGGCGACCTTGCCGTTATCGAAAACAAACAGCATGTAGCCCTTAAAGTCGGTCGTTACGGCCATGTACGCAGCGCTTTCGCCCTCGTCCATCTGCACGCGCGCAGGCACATATTCGCCCATCACGCTCGCTTTGGTGTCGGCAAAATCCGCCGCTTTCAGCTTGTAGACCTGCGCTTTGTCGGAGAAGAACAAAAGCTCTGCCGCGTTTGTCGATTCCATCTGTTGGGCGATCTCGTCGCCCTCTTTCAGCTTTTGGTCGCCGCCCATACGCAGGGAAAGCGGGGTGATCTTTTTAAAGTAGCCTTCTTTCGTGAAGAACAGGTTCACCGGGTAATCCGGCACAGTCTCCACGGGCTCTTCTTCGGCAATTTCCTCCGCGTACAAAATATGGCTGCGGCGCGGCTGGCCGTACTTCTGCGCGATTTCATTCAGTTCGCGCACAATAATCGTCTTAATGCGCGTTTTTGAGGCCAAAATTGCCTCAAGGTCACGAATTTCTTCCTCTAAGCTGTTCACCTCTTCGGTGCGCTTTAAGATGAACTCGCGGTTTAAATGGCGCAAACGGATTTCCGCTACATATTCGGCCTGAATTTCGTCGATGCCAAAGCCGATCATGAGGTTCGGCACAACTTCGCTTTCTTCCTCAGTCTCACGCACAATGTGCACGGCTTTATCGATGTCGAGTAAGATTGCCTTGAGGCCGTAGAGCAGATGCAGCTTCTCTTTCTTCTTCGTGAGGTCGTAGTGCGTTCTGCGGCGGACGCATTCCATTCTGAACGCCGTCCACTCCTCAAAGAGCTCACGCACACCCAGCACACGCGGAACACCCGCGATGAGCACGTTAAAATTGCAGGAGAAGCTGTCCTCCAGCGTCGTCATGCGGAACAACCGCTGCATCAGCTTATCGGGGTCTGCGCCGCGCTTCAAGTCGATCGTGATCTTGAGTCCGTCCAGGCCCGTCTCGTCTCGAATGTCGGTGATTTCCTTCACCTTGCCCTGCTTCACAAGGTCGATGACCTTTTCCACAATGGCTTCAATGGTCGTCGTCGGCGGGATCTGGGTAATATCGATGCAGTTTGCGGATTTATCATACGTATAGCGCGAGCGCACCTTGATGCTGCCGCGGCCTGTTTTGTAGATTTGCTCCATCGCCGCGCGGTCGAAAATGATCTGCCCGCCGCCCGGGAAGTCCGGCGCCTGCATCGTCGTAAAAATGTCGTGCTTCGGGTCACGGATGAGCTCCGCCGCCGTGGTGCACACTTCGGCGAGATTAAACGGGCAAATGGACGACGCCATGCCGACCGCAATGCCCGTGTTTGCGTTGACGAGCACCGAGGGGAACGCCGCCGGCAGCAGCGTTGGCTCTTTCATCGTACTGTCGTAATTGTCGACAAAATCCACGGTGTCCTTGTCGATATCGCGGAACAGCTCGCGGCAGATGGGGTCAAGGCGCGCTTCCGTGTAACGGGAAGCCGCCCACGCCATGTCACGGGAATAAAACTTACCGAAGTTGCCCTTAGAGTCCACATACGGGTGCAAAAGCGCCTCGTAGCCGCGGGAAAGACGCACCATCGTGCCGTAAATCGCACTGTCGCCATGCGGGTTCAGCTTCATCGTCTGACCGACGATGTTCGCGCTTTTCGTGCGCGCCGAGCCGAGCAGGTTCATTTTGTACATCGTATAGAGAAGCTTTCTGTGCGAGGGCTTAAAGCCGTCAATCTCCGGGATGGCACGGGACATAATAACGCTCATCGCATACGGCATGTAGTTCTGCCGCAGCGTGTCGTTGATGTCCTGCGCCTGAATTTCACCCGCGCCCGCAATAAAGCCCTGCATCTTCGGCGTATTTTCTCTTTTCGGCTGTTTTTTTCTTGCCATGCTTTACGCTTCCTTTCGTCAGAGCTTTAAGAAATATCGAGGTCATCGAGGTACTCGCTGCCGTGGGTCGCAATGTAGTCCTTACGGCCCGTAAGATTATCGCCCAGCAGGATATCAAACATCTGCGCCGTCATTTCGGCATCGCCGGGCTTCACCTGAATCAGCCTGCGCGTTTTCGGGTTCATCGTCGTCAGGTTCATCATGTCCGGGTCGTTTTCACCCAGACCTTTCGAGCGCTGAATCGTAAACTTCTGCCCTTCAAGCTGCGTCAAAAACTCGTCCTTTTCGCGCTCGTTATACGCAAAATACGTCTTGTCCTTCGCCGTAATTTCATAAAGCGGCGATTCCGCAATGAACACCTTGTGCTCTTCGATGAGCTGCGGCGTCAAACGGTACAGCATCGTCAGCAGCAGCGTACGGATCTGGAAGCCGTCCACGTCGGCATCGGTGCACAGGATAATCTTGCTCCAGCGCAGCGCGTTGATGTCGAACGACGCAATGGACTTGTTCGCCTTCGACTTTACCTGCACGCCGCAGCCGAGCACCTTAATGAGATCGGTGATGATCTCACTTTTGAAAATCTTGTCGTAATCCGCTTTCAGGCAGTTCAGAATTTTGCCGCGGATCGGCATCACGGCCTGATAGTTCGGGTCGCGCGCCTGCTTGACCGCACCGAGAGCGGAATCGCCCTCCACGATAAAAATCTCACGCTCGGAAACATCCTTGCTGCGGCAGTCCACAAACTTCGCCACGCGCCCCGTGATATCCATTTTGGCCGTCAGCTTGCCCTTTAAGTTGAGGCGCGTTTTTTCGGCGTCCTCGCGGGAGCGCTTGTTGATAAGCACCTGTGCGCCGATTTTCTCCGCCTCAATGGGGTTTTCGATGAAATAAATTTCGAGATTATGGCGGAGCATCTCCACCATCGCTTCCTGAATACCCTTGTTGTTGATGGCCTTCTTTGTCTGGTTCTCATAGGAGGTCATCGTGGAGAACGAGGACATGACGATAACAAGGCAATCCTCCACGTCCTGAAATTTAATTTTGCTTTCGGATTTATTATACTTGCCGTTCTGCTTCAAATACGCGTCAATCTGGTACACGAACGCATTCTGCACGGCCTTGTCCGGCGCGCCGCCGTATTCCAGCCAGCTCGAGTTGTGGTAGTATTCCGTCAAATGCACGCGGTTGGAAAATGCCACCGCGGCGTTGATCTTCACATTGTAAAGCGGCAGGTCTTCGCGGTCGCGCACGCGCTTTTCGGACTGCCAGAACTGCACGGAGGTCAGCGCATCTTCGCCCACCAGCTCGCGCACATGATCTAAAATGCCGTTTTCGTAGCAGAATTCCGTCGTCTCGAATTTGCGCGGCGAAACTTCATTTTTGAAAATAAACTTCACGCCCGCGTTGACGATGGCCTGCCGCTTGATGATGTCCGTGTAATAGTCCGCCGGCACGTCAATGTCCGTAAACACCTTGATATCCGGCTTCCAGCGGATGCGCGAACCTGTGGCCTTCTTGCCGTAAGGCTCCTTATTGAGTCCGCCTACGTTCTCACCGTGCTCAAAGTGCAGCGTATAGCGGAAGCCGTCGTAGCGAATATCCGCGTCCATGTATTCGGAGGCATACTGCGTGGCGCACAGACCGAGACCATTCAGGCCCAGCGCGTAATCGTAGTTGCCGCCGTCATTGTTGTTATACTTGCCGCCCGCATACATCTCGCAGAACACAAGCTCCCAATTGTAGCGCTCCTCACGCTTGTTGTAATCCACCGGGATGCCGCGGCCGTGGTCTTCCACCTCAACGGAATGGTCGGCATAGCGCGTGACGGTGATCTCCTTGCCGTAGCCCTGGCGCGCCTCATCAATGGAGTTCGAGAGGATCTCGAAAATCGCGTGCTCGCAGCCGTCGAGACCGTCTGAGCCGAATATGACCGCCGGACGCAGACGTACACGCTCCGCGCCCTTCAGACTTTTGATGCTGTCGTTGCCGTAGGTTTGCTTTTTAGCCATTCACCATGTTCCTTTCCTCAAGCGGGCAAAATAATACCCGCACGGGATTGCCCATAAACAAACGTAAAGGGAATGCAAATGAGCACATTCCCTTTCGTCCAAAAATTATTCGTTCGTGTTCGCTTCCGGTTCCATCTGCGCTTCGGTCGGCAGCTCTGTCGTTTCCGGCGCTGCCGCTTCTGCCGGGATGATGCCCGCAGCGGCAGTCTGTGCGCTCGGCAGCAGCTTGCCGTTCATCACGTCAAGGAACTCGTCGGCGTCCAGCTTTTCGCGCTCAAACAGCACACCCGCCAAACGGTGCAGCAGGTCAATGTGTTCGGAGAGCACCTTCTTCGTCTTATCATACGCGTCGCAGATGATGGACTTAATCTCCTCGTCAATCTCCGCGGCGGTCTCCTCGGAATAGTTCGAGACATGACCCATCTCCTTGCCGAGGAACGGATTGCTGCTGTCCGCACCGTACGTAATCGGACCAAGACGGTCGCTCATGCCGTACTTTGTGACCATCGCGCGGACGATCTTCGTGGCGCGCTCAATGTCGTTCGATGCGCCCGTGGAAATATCGTCAAGCACCAAGGCTTCCGCCACACGGCCGCCCAGCAGCACGATGAGCTCCTCGCGCATCTCGTTGCAGCTCTGGTAGGACTTATCCTCTGTCGGCAGGTGCATCGTGTAGCCGCCCGCCATGCCGCGCGGGATGATGGAAATCTGGTGCACCGGGTCCTGCGAATCGCAGAAGTACGTCGCAATGGCGTGTCCTGCCTCGTGGTACGCGGTCAGCTTCTTCTCTTTGTTTGTCATCACGCGGCTCTTCTTTTCGGTGCCGACAACGACCTTGATCGTCGCTTCCTCGATTTCCTCCATCGTGATGGACTTGTGGTCCTTGCGGGCCGCAAGCAGCGCCGCTTCGTTTAAGAGGTTCTCAAGGTCTGCACCGGTAAAGCCGACGGTGGATTTTGCAATGGTGGAAAGGTCAACATCCGGTGCAAGCGGCTTGCCCTTTGCGTGTACGCGCAGAATATCCTCTCTGCCGCGCACATCCGGGTAGCCCACCATCACCTGGCGGTCGAAACGGCCGGGACGCATCAAAGCCGGGTCCAGAATATCCGGGCGGTTCGTTGCCGCAATCATGATGACACCCTCGTTCGCGCCGAAGCCGTCCATCTCAACGAGCAGCTGGTTCAGCGTCTGCTCACGTTCGTCGTGGCCGCCGCCGAGACCCGCGCCGCGCTGGCGGCCCACGGCATCGATTTCATCGATGAAGATGATGCACGGGTGGTTTTTCTTGGCTTTGTCGAACAGGTCACGCACACGCGATGCACCGACGCCAACGAACATCTCCACGAAGTCGGAACCCGAAATGGAGAAGAACGGCACGCCGGCCTCGCCTGCAACGGCGCGCGCCAAAAGCGTTTTACCGGTGCCCGGAGGGCCAACAAGCAGCACGCCCTTCGGGATACGCGCACCGAGCTCGTTATACTTATTCGGACGTTTTAAGAACTCCACAATTTCGCGCAGCTCTTCCTTTTCTTCGTCCGCGCCCGCCACGTCCGCAAACGTCGTGCGGCGCTTTTCGTCGTTTATTTGCTTGACTTTCGCTTTGCCGAAATTCATCTGGTTTCCGGCTCCGCCGCCGCCCATGCGCTTCATCATGAATACCCAGAACGCCACAAGCAGCGCGATCATCAGCAACGTCGGAATGAGGCTGACAAGCCAGCTCGTCTCCGCCGGGCGGATGACATCCTGCGTCATGCGGTTATTCGGATGTTCCTCGTTATACGACTTGATGTAGTCCGAAACGTCGTTGTAGAACAGGTTCACGTTCGGCACCGTGTAGCGCACAACGGATTCCTTTTTGCTGCTGTCCTCTGTCACGGTCAGCTTCATCTCGCCCGTGCCCAGGTTCAGCGAGTATGCGCTCACCTTGCCGTCTTCAAAGTAAGACAGCACATCGGAGTATTTCAGCCCCGTCTGGTCTGCCCCGCGGTCAAACAAAAGCAAAAGCAGCACGACGAGCAAAATCGGAATGCCGAGGTAGATCAAAAGATTGCGAATGATTTTTTTGTTGTTGCTGTTCAAGTTCCGACCTCCCGGAAATCAAATTGGATACAAAGTGTATCCTTAAATAGAAACAGAAACTTTTTTATCAAAACGGAAGCTTAGACTTCACCGTAGACTTCAGGTTTCAAAACGCCGACAAACGGCAGGTTTCTGTACTTCTCATCAAAATCGAGACCGTAGCCCACGATGAACGCATCGGGAATATCGCAGCCCTTGTATTTTGCGTAGACCTCCACCTCGCGGCGCTCCGGCTTATCGAACAGCGTGCAGATCTCAATGCTGTTCGGCTCGCGGCTTTTCAAAAGGTTTACAAGGTAGTGCAGCGTCTTGCCACTGTCGAGAATATCCTCAACAATCACGATATCATAGCCCTTCAGGTTGATGTCGAGGTCCTTGATGATCTTGACAACGCCGGAGGTCTTCGTGCCGGAGCCGTAGCTCGAAACGCACATGAAATCGATGCGGGCCGGAATCGTAATGGCGCGCATAAGGTCTGCCATAAAGACGACAGAACCCTTCAAAACGCTGACAAGCAGCAGGTTTTTATCGGCGTAATCGCGGGAAATTTCCGCGCCCACGCGCTTGACCATACTGTCGATGTACGCTTCGCTGTACAAAACTTCCTTGATATCGTTTAACATTGTGTTTTCCATTCGGATGACCCTTTCCTCAAAATTCTTTCCGCTTTATATGCGGGTTATGCCTGCCGTGTCCGTAACCGTAAGCTCCAGTGCCGGGAAATTCGGCTTTGCCGCATAGCCCTCCGCCGCGCCGACCGCTTCGATCCAGATGATCTCACCGTCTTTTTCAAGCAGCAGCAAACGGTCGCGCGCCGCCGCCGGAATGCGCAGTTCATTCAGGATTTTTTTGACCGATTTCGTCACGCCGCGCCCTGCGGGTCTGAAAACATCGCCCGCGCGCCGCGTCCGTACTCTCGGAACATTCGTAATTTTATCACAATCCGAAAAGTTTTGGAATAACAAATTATGAACTTTCCGGTCGATTTCTTCTTTTTCGGGAATTTTTTTCTCCACAAACAGCGTTTTCCCGTTCGGAAGCACGTTTTCGCCCGCTCTCAGCGGAACAGAAAACACATTCCGGTCTTTTATCTCCCGGTTTTTTCGCACCGTGAGCGCGTCCTGCTTCGCCTCCAGCACGATGTCCCCCGGCAAAGAGAGGCTGCCGCCCATGAAAACGCAGCCCGCCGCCCTGCAAATGTGCTCATAAGAGAGCCGCCCGTAAGCCGATAACAGCAGTTCCAGCGCCGCGCGCAGCACCGCCTCGTGTGCGCTCCGCAAAGCTTTCAAGTCATACCCGTAAGGCGTTTTCGCTTTACAGATCAATTCTTTCGCGCACGAAAACACAAATTCATTCTGCAACCGCATGCTCTCCGCAAAGCGGGACGTCGCCTGCGTCATCTGCGGGTTTATGTCCTTCAGCACCGGCAGCACGCTGTGGCGCAGCTTATTGCGCGTGTAGTCCACCGTCAAATTCGTGGAGTCCGTCACGTAGTCAAGTCGATACACTTTACAGAGATGTTCCACCTCTGCGCGGGAAATGTTCAAAATCGGGCGATAAATTCTGCCGCGCCGCGGCGGAATGCCCCCCGCGCCGTGCGGCCCCATGCCGCGCGTCAGGTTCAAAAGCAGCGTTTCGGCATTATCGTCGGCGTTGTGCGCCGTAGCGATGCACCCGTTTTCCCCTGCTTCCTCCGCAAAGCACGCGTAGCGCACGCGCCGCGCGCATTCCTCCACGCCCTCGCCGCTTACGGCCGCAAGCGCGGGAATATCCTTATAGATCACCTTGCAGTGAAGTTCAAGTGCTTTACAGTAGTCCTGCACAAATTCCGCGTCGCGGTCGGCTTCCGCCCCCCGAATACCATGGTGCACATGCACCGCAAACAAACGCTCCGCGCCGTACTTCTGTACAAGCAAATACGTCAGCAGCACGGAATCCGCCCCACCGGAAAGCCCCACGACAATTTTTCCCGTCTCCGGCAGATCATACCGCACGCGGGCGAGGATGTCCTCAGTTTTCATGACGCACAACTTCCTGCGATGTAAAGCGCATGAACTCACCCTGCCAGTGCAGCGGCACGCTGCGCAGATCGCCGTGACGGTTTTTCGCCACGATGACCTCGGCCTTGTTTTTGTCCACGTCTTCGGGCGAAGCCTTTTCGTTCGCGTAGTACGCGTCTCGGTACAGGAACAGCACGATGTCGGCGTCCTGCTCGATGGAGCCGGAATCTCGCAGGTCAGAAAGCACCGGGCGGTGCTCCTGCCGCTTCTCACCCGCACGGGCAAGCTGCGCCAATGTCACAACCGGGATATTCAGCTCTTTCGCCATGATCTTGAGGCTTCGCGTGATCTCGGAAATTTCCTGCACGCGGTTATCAATGCGCTTTGCACTGTTCATCAGCTGTAAGTAGTCGATGATGACAAGATCAACATTTTTTAAACGACGCACTTTTGCTTTCATCTCCGGCACCGTAATGCCCGGGGAATCATCGAGGTACAAATCAGCCTTAGAGAGAATATCGCCCGCCTCCACAAGGCGCGTCCATTCGCCCTCCGTCAAGTCGCCCGTGCGCAGCTTTGTGCCGCCGACGAGTGCCTCCGTGGAAATGATACGGGAAGCGAGCTGCTCCTTGCTCATTTCCAGCGAGAAAAATGCCACGCGCTTGCCTGCCGTGATGGCGGCATGGCGCGCAATGTTCAGCGCAAAGCTCGTTTTGCCCATGCCGGGTCGTGCGCCGATGATGACAAGGTCGGAGCGGTTCAGGCCCGTGATCGTGTTATCCAGTTCACGGATACCCGTAGGGATGCCGCGGTACAGGTCTTTGTCCGGCGAATTCAAGCGGTCAAGGCGTTCAAACGTCTCAAACAGCACTTCGTTCAGGCGCTCAAGACCCTTTAACGCCTTGCCCTGGCGGATGTCAAAAATGCGCTGCTCGGCGGAATCCAAGAGGAGCGAGGTTTCGCCGGTGTCCTCCATGGCGTCATCCAAAATGCCGCGCGCCGCCTGAATGAGCATACGCAAATCGTAACGGTCACGCACAATGGTGCAGTAACGCTCCACATTCGAAACGCTCGGCACAAGCTGCGCAAGCTGCATCAGATACACCTTTCCGCTGCCCTCATCGAAGTTTTCCTCTTCGCGCAGGTGCTCCAGCAGCGTGACGAGATCCACCGGCTGGCCTGCCGTGAACATATCGAGCATCGCGCTGTAAATCGTGCGGTTATTGACCTGATAAAAATAGTCCGCGCGCGGCAGCATTTCCGCCACGGTCGAGAGACAGTCGGGCTCCAGCAATACCGCACCCAGCACCGCCTGCTCGGCCTCTGCGCTGAACGGCATCACCGTTCCGGGCAGTGCCGGCGTATTCAGTTGAAAATTATCTTCCGGCATTTTTACCACCCTTTTTTGAGTGAAATTACTTCAAAGTGAAAACGATTTTCTAATCGTAAACGACTTTTAGTCATTGCAAAATTTAATGCTGCGCATCAAGGAAATCAGGCTGTTACTGTGCTTCGGTCACCGATACCGCCAGCTTCGCGGTGATGCCGTTATAGAGTTTCACCTCAATGTGATAGCCGCCGAACGCCTTGATGTCGGTGTCGAGGTGGATCTTACGCTTGTCGATGTCGAAGCCGTACTGCTTTTTAATCTCCTGCGCAATCTCCTTTGCGGTGACGGAGCCGAACAGTCTGCCGCCCTGGCCCGCCTTTGCGGTGATGCGGACGGTCTTGTCCTTCAAAGCTTCCGCAATACGCTGCGCTTCTTCGGTCTCGGTTTTCACCTTATATGCCTTGGAGGCCTCGGCGTTTTTCAGCTCGTTCATCACCTGTGCGTTCGCTTCCTTTGCAAGCTTGCGCGGCAGCAGGAAATTGCGTGCGTAGCCTTCTGCTGCATTGATGAGCTCGCCTTTTTTGCCTACACCTTTTACATCTGCTAAAAGTACAACTTTCATGGTCGTATCTCCTATCGTTTAAATCTATCGCTAAAGCAGTCAAACAGCTTCGCGCCGCTTTGCCGCATTAGTTATTCTTTTTCGTCGCTTCGGAAAGCTTTTCGTCCAACACGCGGATGAGTGCCTTGCGCACATCGTTCGTGGTGCTGTTTTTAATCTGCGCGCCCGCCATGTTGAGGTGACCGCCGCCGCCGAATTCCTCCAGCAAAATCTGCACGTTCACGTCGCCGAGGCTTCGTGCCGAAATGGCAATCTCATTGCCCACGCGGAAAATGACAAACGATGCGCGCACGCCCTGAATGGACAGCAGCTCGTCCGCCGCCTGCGCCGCCGCAATGCGCACGTTCGGGAATTCCCAGTTGGAGCACGCAATGGCGCAGCCCTTGTAAACCTCCGCACCTGCCACAAGCTGAGAGCGCTCTTTATAGGTATCAAGCGAATTTGCAAACATCTTCTTCACTTCCACCGTGTCGGCGCCGCGGCGCTTTAAGTAGGCGGAAGCTTCAAATGTGCGCACGCCCGTCTTCAAAACGAAGTTTTTTGTGTCCAGCATAATGCCGGAAAGCAGCGCCGTCGCTTCTTTTTTATTGAGCGCGGAGCTGTTGATATACTGCACGAGCTCCGCCACCATTTCGGAAGCCGAGCTGGCGTACGGCTCATGGTAAAAGATAATCGCGTTTTCAATGTGCGTCACCATCATGCGGTGGTGGTCGATGACGACCACGCGCGGAATGGCCTTTAAAACTTCTTGGCTTTCCACAAACGAAGTGGAATGTGTGTCCACCACAATGAGAAGTGAGCGCTGCGTGCAGCGGTCGAGCGCCTCCTGCGGGGTGATGAACATGTTTTCATACTCCGGCTGGTGCTCAAACGCGTTGATAAGCGTCGTCGCCATAGAGCGGCCCTTGTCGATCACAATGCTTGCACGGCGGTCAAGGCCCTTCGTCACAGCCGCCCACATGCCGACCGCCGCGCCCACGGCGTCAAGGTCGGAGTTCGTGTGCCCCATGATGAAAATATGGTCGCTCGATTTAATGTGGTCGGAAAGCGTCGCGGCAATAACGCGCGTGCGCACCTTGTCGCGCTTTTCAACACCCTTGGAGAGGCCGCCGAAGAACTCGTATGTACCGTCCTGCTGGTAGATGGCCACCTGGTCGCCGCCGCGGCCGAGCGCCATTTCCAATGCCTGACGGGCATGCAGTTCGCTTTCCGTCGCCGTTACGCCCGCGCGGCCGATGCCGATGGAGATCGTGGCAGACATGTTATTCTCACCCTTCACGGCGCGCACGCTGTCCAAAACGGCAAAGCGCTTCGTTTTGGCTTCTTCAATGTGCTGGTCGTCCGTGATGAGCATATAACGCCCGTTCGTCATGCGGCGCAGAAAGCCCTCCATGGTGTCAATCGCCCAGCTGCGCAGGACGGATTCCACCTCGGACGTGATGCGGGAATCCTCACTGCCGGAGGCATCGCGCGTCAGCTCCTCGCGGTTATCAAACGAGATAACCGCGATGACCGTGCGCTTTTCGCGGTAGTCGCGCTGAATCTGCTTATAATACGTGTCGTCCACAAAGTAAAGCACACTGCCGCTTTCGGTGCGCAGGCCGTAGGCCGTGAACTCGCGGTCGCCGTAGGAAACGGAGGTTCCGTTTTCGGATAAAATCTGACGCAAAGTCTTCGGGTAAATGTACGCCGCAATGTTATCGCCGCAGCCTTCGCCGTTTTCGGTGAATAAATCCTGAAAGCGCTCGTTCGTCCAGACGATGTCGCCCGCCGAGCCCAGCACCGCAAGGGGCAGCGCAAACTGCCCGAGGTTGCGCTGTTCATCGGCGGAAAGCACCTTTCTCGCAGCTCTGAGCGCCGTGTACACATGCACGCGGTAATGCAGGTCGGTCATGATAACCGCTGCCAAACACAGGCCGGAAACCGTGATCTCCACCGCAAACAGAATCTTATTCTGCGTATAGCTGAAGCACGCCATAATGAACATGACCGCTGCCATAACATAATAGACCGGCGAGGTCGCCCAAATGCGTCGCTTGTTCATTTCCCGTCTCTCCTTCTGAGGGGAACCCCCAAGAAACTAATCTAACTTAAATTGAATTTAAACTTCCATGATGATCGGCAGGATCATCGGGCTGCGCTTTGTGCGGTTATATAACAGTCTGGAAAGGTTGTCGCGCACGCGCAGCTTAATGGCGCTCCACTCGCGCACGTTTTCGTCCGCGCACTGCTCAATCGTGCTGTTGACAAGCCGTCTCGCCTCGTCCATCAGCGCCTCGCTCTCGCGCACATACACAAATCCACGGGATACGATATCCGGACCGGAAACAACTCTGCCGGAGCCTGCCTCAATCGTGCACACCGCAATGATGAGACCGTCCTCCGCAAGGTGCTTTCTGTCGCGCAGCACAATGCTGCCGACGTCGCCCACGCCGAGGCCGTCCACCATAACCGCGCCCGCCTGTACATCGGGCAGCTGTTTCATGTAGTCTTCATTGATCTCCACCACGCTGCCGACATCGCCGATGAAAATGTTCTCCGGCGGCATGCCCATGCTGACGGCCACGCCCGCATGCTTGCGCAGGTGCTTCTGTTCGCCGTGCACCGGGATGAAGTACTTCGGCTTCGTCAGCGCCTGAATAAGCTTCAGCTCTTCCTGACACGCGTGGCCGGAAACGTGCACTTCGTACATGGATTCGTACACCACATCGCAGCCGCGCTTCAAAAGCTCGTCTACAACGGTGCCGACCATCTTTTCGTTGCCCGGAATGGGGCGCGCGGAAATGATGATCATGTCGTCCTCACCGACCGCGACCTGACGGTGGTCGGCAAATGCCATGCGGGTAAGTGCAGACATCGGCTCGCCTTGGCTGCCCGTCGTGATGAGCACAATCTGCTCCTTCGTGTAACGGGAGATCATGTTGAGGTCGATGAGCAGACCGTCCGGCACTTTGAGATAACCGAGCTCACTCGCAATGGACATGACGTTCACCATGCTTCTGCCGGAAAGCGCCACTTTTCTGCCGTACTTTTCCGCGCAGTTGATAATCTGCTGCACGCGGCTGATGTTCGACGCAAACGTCGCGATGATAAGTCGCTTTTTATTCGCTTCCGCGCGGGCAAAGAGTGCGTCAAACGTCGCGTTCACCTTCTGCTCCGTCTGTGTGTAGCCGGGGCGCTCTGCGTTCGTAGAGTCCGCCATCAGCAGCAAAACGCCCTCCTGACCGAGCTGCGCAAAGCGCGCAAGGTCGATCATGCCGCCCTGCGTGGGGGTGAAATCGATCTTAAAGTCGCCCGTGTGGACAATGACGCCCGCAGGGGTGTGCAGCGCAAGACCCACAGCGTCGGAAATGGAGTGGTTTACGTGGATAAGCTCCACGTCGAAGCAGCCGAGCTGAATGTGCGAGCCCGCCGTTGTGACGTTCAGCTTCACATAGCCGAGGTTGTGCTCCTTGAGCTTATTCGCAATCAGCGCCACCGTCAGCGCCGTGCCATACACCGGCACATTGATCTTTTTGAGCAAATACGGCAGGGAACCGATGTGGTCCTCATGACCGTGCGTGATGACAATACCGCGGATGCGGTCCTTGTTTTTCTCAACAAATGTGAAATCCGGAATAACCGCGTCGATGCCGGGCATTTCCTCGTCCGGGAAGGCAAGGCCGCAGTCCACGATAATCATGTCGTTTTCGCACTCAAACAGCGTGAAATTCTTGCCGATCTCATTTAAGCCGCCGAGGAAATATGCGCACACAGAGGGCTTCTGCTTTGTGCGCCTGCCCCTGCCCTTGTTATTTTTCGTCTGCGTGCTTTTTGTTGTCTTAGCGGGTGCTTTTTCACCGTTTGGGGCCGATTTTGCCGTTTTCGTCGTCTTTTTGTGTGCGTCCGTGTTTTGCGCGGTACGCGTGCGCTTCGGCTTCGTCTCTTTTGTTTCGCTCACGGTTTGTTGTGCCGCTTCTTCTTTTACCTGCGCGTTTTCCGTTCTGCGCGTTTTCTGGCGTCTCACCGGCTTTTCGATGGGGCCGGAAATCTTGCCGATGAAGCTTTCCCCTGCACCGCTGAGGGGCTGGTCCTGCTGCTTTGCAGGCGCGTCGCCGAGCGACGTTAATTTCGTCATTTTTCTGATTCTTTTTTCTGCCAAATTGACCTTCCTTTCAAATAACACAGGCGCACTGTCACAATTCACGCAAGAATAAGGTATACAAAAGCACCAACCGATGCTCTGCGCAGTGTCGCCTTTCGGCATGAGCAGAATAAAACGCACGCAAGTCCGCGCCGCCTTCTGCTTTTCTTTCTTCTGTTTTTTCCGTTCAACACATGTAAATCAAAACACCGCAGCGTTTTTTTCATTATCCGTTACACGTACCGTTTACGTGCAAAGTGTCAGCCGTTCACGCATGCGAAAAATACCCGCACACAAAAAGATAATTCTATTTTACGCTATTCTCCCCGTGCTGTCAAGCCGCGTGCCGTTTCGCTCTGTACGGAGTTTGGGCACACCGCAGAGGTTCTATTCCCATATTCTCCCGATTTTTTGTGTTCTGTACGCCGGTTTTCAAAAAACGGCCGCCGTTTTCTTCCATTTTGTACGGAAAACTCTCGTTCGGGGCCTTTATTTCCTGCTTTTTCAGAAAAATTTTGACTTTCTGGAATTTCCCTATTGAAAAGTATACCAATTTGGTGTATATTTATCTCGCTGAGGAAAGAATATGCGTATCCCGACCGATCGACCCCAAATGCGTTTTCTGTTCCCTCACAAAAAACACTATCCGAAAGGTACTGATAAAGCTATGGAAAACAACGGCAAGAAGATCATCTATGCGGACAACGCCGCTACCACTGCCGTCTCCCCTGCGGTGCTTGAGGCTATGCTGCCGTACTACACCGAATGCTACGGCAACCCGTCAAGCCTGTATGCGCTCGGCACGGCTGCAAAAAAGCCGCTTGAGGAAGCACGTGCAAAAGTAGCAAAATGTCTCGGTGCAGAGCCGAATGAGATCTACTTCACAAGCTGCGGCAGCGAAAGCGACAACTGGGCCATTAAGGGCGCAGCGCACAAGATGCTGAAAAAGGGCAAAAACCACATCATCACAAGCAAGTTTGAGCACCACGCGGTGTTGCACACCTGCGCAGCGCTCGAAAAAGAGGGCTTTGAGGTCACGTACCTCGACGTGCATGAAAACGGCATCGTCGTCCCGGAAGAGCTCGAGGCCGCCATCACCGATAAGACCGGCCTTGTCACCATCATGTATGCCAATAACGAGATCGGCACCATCCAGCCCATCCCGGAGATTGGTGAAATCTGCAAAAAGCATGGCGTTTGGTTCCATACCGATGCCGTACAGGCTGTCGGCAATGTGCCGATCAACGTAAAAGAGCAGAACATTGACATGCTGTCCCTCAGCGGCCACAAGTTCCACGGCCCGAAGGGCGTCGGCGTGCTGTATATCAAGAAGGGCATCATCCTGCCGAACCTCATCGATGGCGGTGCACAGGAGCGCGGCCGCCGCGCCGGCACCGAAAACGTTGCAAGCATTGTCGGCCTCAGCGTTGCGCTCGAGAACGCCATCAATACGATGGACGAAAAGAACGCAAAGCTGCGCCGCATGCAGGATAAGCTCATCACGGAGCTTTCAAAGATTGACCGCAGTCATTTGAACGGCGACCGCTACCATCGTCTGCCGGGCAACGTGAACTTCTCCTTCGAAGGCGTTGAGGGCGAATCCATGCTGCTGATGCTCGACCTTAAGGGCGTCTGCGCTTCTTCCGGCAGCGCCTGCACCAGCGGTTCTCTCGATCCGAGCCATGTGCTGCTTGCCATCGGCCTTAAGCACGAGGTTGCCCATGGTTCCCTGCGTCTCAGCTTCAGCGACGTGAACGACGAGAGCGACGCCGATTACATCATCGAGGTGCTCCCGAAGATCATCGACCGTCTGCGCGCCATGAGTCCGCTGTGGGATGCGATCATCCACGGCCGCACAATCTCTTAATTTTAAAATAATCCGGTACGAATGTACGAAAGGAAATGAAACGATATGGCATACAGTGCAAAAGTAATGGAACACTTCGCCAACCCGCACAACGTTGGCGAAATCAAAGATGCAGACGGTGTCGGTGAAGTCGGCAACCCGAAGTGCGGCGACATCATGCGCATGTACATCAAGGTCGATAACGACGTCATCACGGACGTAAAGTTCATGACCTTCGGCTGCGGCGCGGCCATCGCGACAAGCAGCATGGCGACCGATCTTGTAAAAGGCAAGACGATCCCGGAAGCTCTGAAACTGACGAACAAGGCGGTCATGGAAGCGCTGGACGGTCTTCCGGCCATCAAGATTCACTGCTCCGTTCTGGCCGAGCAGGCCATTAAGGCTGCGGTCTCCGATTACTACCGCCGCCGCGGCATTGACCCCACCCCTATCGTGGGCGAGATCAAGGATGCCGACGAAGCACACGAGCACGGCGTCTCCGAAGAAGATGAATAAGTTAAGATAACGAAATCTCCTGCCTCTTTCGGGAAGCAGGAGATTTTTTATGTTCTGTTCTTTTTATGCTTTGTTTTTCTGTTCCGGCTTTGCGCAAGAGCCGGCGCAGTGGGTGCAGTCCCCGCCGCAGCCGCCGGTCTTTCCTTTTTGAATTGCCCGCACAGCAAAAAACACCGCTATGACGAGCAAAAGGAACACAAGAACCGTGCCTATGTTCAGCTTATCCATCATATAAACAGCGACCCCATGCCGTACACAAGCCCCGCCATCAGCCACGCGATGACGCACTGACCGATGACGACGCCTGCCGCCCACTTACCGCCAAGCTCGCGCTTTACGGACGCAATGGCCGCCACACACGGCGTGTACAGCAGGCAGAACACAAGCAGGCTTACGGCGGAAAGCGGCGTCAGCAGCGTTGTAAGCGCCGTGGAGGAGCCGAACAGCACCGTCAAGGTAGACACCACGCTTTCCTTTGCCATAAAGCCCGTGATGAGCGCCGTAGAGATGCGCCAGTCGCCAAAGCCGAGCGGCGCAAAAATCGGTGCAATCCACCCGGCGACGACCGCCAAAATGCTGTCTTTGGAATCGGAAACGATGTTAAAGCGCAGGTCAAACGTTTGCAGGAACCAAATGATGATGGTCGCAACAAAAATGACCGTAAAAGCGCGCTGTAAAAAGTCCTTCGCCTTTTCCCACAAAAGCTGTGCCACGTTTTTCGCGCCCGGCATGCGGTAGTTCGGCAGCTCCATCACAAACGGTACAGCCTCACCCTTAAACATCGTGCCGCGCATGAGCAAAGCCATCAAAATACCGACCAAAATGCCGGTGAAATACAAAATGACCATCACAAGTGCACCCTTACCCGGGAAAAACGCCGCCGCAAAAAAGCTGTAAATCGGCAGCTTTGCGGAGCAACTCATAAACGGCGTGAGCAGAATCGTCATTTTACGGTCGCGCTCGGAAGGCAGCGTGCGGCTCGCCATCACACCCGGAACGGTGCAGCCGAAGCCGATGAGCATCGGCACCACACTGCGGCCGGAAAGTCCGATTTTGCGCAATAACTTATCCATCACAAACGCCACGCGCGCCATGTATCCGCTGTCCTCCAGCATGGAGAGGAAGAAAAACAGCGTCACAATGATCGGCAGAAAGCTCAAAACGCTGCCGACGCCGGTGAAAATACCATTGATGACAAGCGAGTGCAGCACAGGGTTCACGTTCGCTGCCGTCATGCCGCGGTCGACAATATCCGTCAGCGCGCCGATGCCCATGTCCAGTAAATTCGATAAAAACGCGCCGATGACGTTAAACGTCAGCCAGAATACAAGACCCATAATGCCGATAAACGCCGGTATTGCCGTGTATTTGCCGGTCAAAATGCGGTCTATCGCCACGCTTCTTGCGTGTTCGCGGCTTTCCTTCGGCTTTACGACCGCAGCGCCGCACACTTTTTGAATGAAGCTGAAGCGCATGTCGGCAATGGCGGCGGCGCGGTCGAGCCCGCGTTCCTTTTCCATCTGCGTGATGATGTGCTCCAGTGTCTCCTTTTCGTTCTGGTCGAGGTTCAGCCGGTCCAAAACAAGCTGATCGCCCTCGGCGAGCTTGCTCGCCGCAAAGCGTACCGGGATGCCCGCATCGTGGGCATGGTCTTCAATGAGGCTCATAATGCCGTGCAAACAGCGGTGTACCGCGCCGTTGTGGTCGTTTACATCGCAGAAGTCCTGCCTCCCCGGCGCTTCCCGGTACTTTGCCACGTGCACGGCGTGGTCGATAAGCTCCTCAATACCCTCGTTTTTCGCGGCGGAGATCGGCACCACGGGGATGCCGAGCATCTCTTCCATCTCGTTCACGCGCACAGAGCCGCCGTTTTGGCGCACCTCGTCCATCATATTGAGCGCCAGCACCATCGGCACATCCAGCTCCATCAGCTGCATCGTCAGGTACAAATTGCGTTCTATGTTCGTCGCGTCCACAATGTTGATGATGCCGCGCGGGTGCTCATCCAAAACGAAGCGCCGCGTGACGAGCTCCTCGCTCGAGTACGGCGACATGGAGTAAATGCCCGGCAGGTCGGTGACGAGCGTATTTTCCACGCCGCGTATCGCACCGTCCTTGCGGTCCACCGTCACGCCCGGAAAGTTGCCCACGTGCTGGTTAGAGCCCGTCAGCTGATTAAACAGCGTCGTTTTGCCGCAGTTCTGGTTGCCCGCAAGTGCAAAGGTCAGCATTTCTCCGGGCGGCAGCGGCTCGCCGGTCTGCACGTGGTACTTGCCGCCCTCACCGAGACCCGGGTGAAAAATCGGGCGCGCGTCCTGCGGCCGCATCGGCTCCGTTATCGTGTCGCGAATTTTATCGATCTCTATTTTTTCCGCATCGGCAAGGCGCAGCGTCAGCTCGTAGCCATGTATGCGCACCTCAACGGGGTCGCCCATAGGTGCGAATTTCACCATGGTGACGTCCGCCTTCGGAATGAGCCCCATATCCAGAAAATGCTGGCGCAGCGCGCCCTCGCCGCCAACGGTCGTCACCGTTGTCGTTTTGCCGATCGGCAGGTCTTTCAGTGTCATGCTCTTGCCCCTTTTCTATCCCGATTAGACGTTTTAAGTCTATTATGTTGCTCGGAATTTGTCAAGGGCATTTCTACGCAAAAGCACGCTTATATCTGCGTTTAGCCCCGGATAAAGCGTGCTTTTACACTCTGTTTCGCTGTTATTCGCCCAATTTTGCGCTATGAATCGTTGCGGTCATTTCTTTGTGCCACCGCTTTTCGCGCCACATGCCCACAAACTGCGGGCCGCAGAAGTTGCTTGTCGCAATGCCCGCCCAGCAGCCGGTTTTCGCCGCAGTGTCAAGGACAGAAAACGCACGGTTTTGTGGCGCTTTTCGAAAACAAAAGCAGAGCCCCGAAAAGAGACCACCCAAATTCAATGCGTCGTAAACGTCAGCACCGCGCAGACGAGAACCGCCGCGCTGAGGCATACGCGGGCGATCTTTTGCGAGAGGAAATACCAGTCGCTCGGCCCGCCGTCCGAAAAGCGCGCGTAGCGCAGCTTGTATTCAAGCTGCGGAAATGCACAGTCCACCGCAAGGATCACTGTAAACACGAACGCCAAAGCGAGGAACGCCGTGTTCCCGCGAAAGCTCGTTTCAAGCTGCGCGGCACCATACACAAAGGCTGCGTCCGGGAAGCCGAGCGGCTCGCCGCTATCGACCCGCACGGTGTTGTACACCGCCGTGTAATCGCCGGTTTCGTTCTCTTTTTCGGTCAGCAGATAGTAGCCGTCCATCGGCACAGCCATGCCGCAGAACAGTAATTTTTCGCCCTCATAAACTCTGCTTTCGCCGGTGTCCGGGTCGTTTTCCACCACGCGGTACGTGCGCGTTTTCCCGTTTACGGAAAACGTGACCATCTTACCTACCTCACCCGAACTGACGTGCAGGCTGTATGAAACGCTGTCCTTTTCGCCGCTGAATGTGCCGTCCGGCTGCCGGTACAAGAACACGTCCTCATACCACATGCCCGCACGAAACGCTGCGAAAAGATACGCGCAAAGCACGATCAGCGCCATGGCCACACACGCGGCCACGCAGATTTTTCGGTGGTTTTTCCAAAGTTTACGCATACTATCTCCCCCGTTTCGCCCTCAGTATAGCATGGCGCAAAACGGGGTGTCAAGATGGCTTTACCGTTTCTTATAGAGCAAAAGCTCGGGGTTTGCGCCGTCTTCGCCGCGGGTGTGGACCGAGATGAAATCCGCATTTGCGACGACGCAAAAGCGGGTACTTTCGTCAAACACGCACGGCAGCTCCGCGCACAGATAGGCCGCGCTGTCATCGAGGAACTGCACCGTTTCGCCGCTCGGCAGGCGATGCTCAAAATTCAACGCACTGCCGGTGCGCATGTGCAAATCTTCCACCTGCGGCAACCCATCTACATTTAACACGTTGATCTCCTCAATCAGCCCCGCTTTGAACATATCAAGCCGCTCTTTGCCACCGATTGCTTCATAGCGCTGCCAAAACTTGAGCTTCGGCAGCAGGTCTTTCATGTAGGTGCGCACTTGCTCCGGCGGGAACGTTTCGCTGCTCATGTGCCTGACGCACACTTCGATAAGGTCTTCCATGCTGTCGTACCGATATTCGCCGTCCGAATAGCAGTATTTGCAGTAATCCTCGTTGAACGCACCGCCAACTTCTTTGCTCGTCGTCGAATCCTCCAGCGGCATGCCGCAGCACTGGCAGATGAGCGTCCGCGGCGAGCCAAGCAGCGTGTTGATGGACACGTCAAACAGCTTTGAGAGCAGCTTTAACGTCTCCGTGTTCGGGGTCGTCTCGCCGGTTTCCCAGCGGGACACCGCCTGCCGCGTGACGAACAGCTTTTCCGCCAGCTCGTCCTGCGAAAGGCCCCTTTTCATTCTGAGCTCCAAGATCACGTCTTTCGTTTTCATACCATCACCTCTTGCGCTTATTATAGCGCGGGAAGCAGGCGCACGCAAGCAACCCGCAGTTGCGATAAAGCCGGTGAAGTTCAGTGAAGCCGCTCTTTGCGTTTGTGAAGAATTTATGCGATAGCATAATTTCGAAGTTTTGCGTCTGCGCCGCAAAGTGAAGTTGGACTTTTTCCGCTTCCTACTAATAGAGAAAATCCCGCAAAAGTTTCCCTCTTTAGGGAAACCTCGCGGGATTGTTTGCAAATTGTTCATATTTGGAGCGCACATAGGCGCAATAGTAATGATTATTCAGTGAAATATTTTGCTTGCGCAAAATGTGAAATAATACGCTGCACACAAGTGTGCTTCGCATTGTGAAATATTGCTCCTACGTCGCAATGTGAAATGAAATAAATCCCTACGCACCGCAGCACATTTCACTGCCCGCAGGGCAATTTCACATACCGAAGGTATATTTCACAAATCCCGGAGGGATTTATTTCACTGAAAAAAGGCCTTTGTCAAACTGACAAAGACCTTTTTTCTGGTGGGCCATCAGGGACTCGAACCTTGGACCAACCGGTTATGAGCCGGTAGCTCTAACCAACTGAGCTAATGGCCCGACTATATATCGGAACTTAGAAATTATAGCACAAACAGCATATAATTGCAAGACCTAAATTCACCCGTGCGAAAAGAAAAAGGAGAGCCGCAAAACGACTCTCCCGTTCTTTACAGGTTTATATGACCCGAAAATTATTCCTTATTGCAGTCGCAGTTTTCGCCGCAATCGCAGGAATCGTCTTCTTCGAGGTCGAACTCCAGCGTTTCGCCGCAGTTCGGGCAATCGATGGAGCCCTCATCGAGCATTTCTTCGTTGAGCTCGATGGTATCGCCGCACTTCGGGCAGGTGACTTCGTAATAGCATTCGTCTTCGTCGTCTTCCCATGCGTCGTCATCGTCTTCGTCTTCGTCCTCGTCGATGTCGTAGAACTCTTCTTCCAGCTCGCCGAGGTCTTCGTCGATCTCGTCTACCTGGCCGCTGAGCTCATCGTATGCGTCTTCCATTTCCTCAACGGAAAGGGAGAGGTCGTCGAGCAGGTCAACGATCGCGTTGAAAAGCTTCGTCTCCTTCGCGTTCGGGTCCAGATCCATGCCTTCCATCAAACCGCGGATGTATGCCGCTTTCTCGGAATTTGTCATGCTTGCACCTATCTTTCCGGCAGGCAAACGCGCTGCCTAACGTAGGGCTTTCGCCCCGGGTGTTTCAGCGTATGGAATAGATGAAACGCTTATGCGCGCTCCATGTACTCGCCGGTTCTGGTATCGACGCGGATCATTTCGCCTTCATTGATGAAGATCGGAACCTTGATCTCTGCGCCGGTTTCCAGCGTAGCGGGCTTCGTGACGTTCGTAGCGGTATCGCCCTTCACGCCCGGCTCGGTCTCTGTGACCTGAAGCTCAACAAAGTTCGGCGGCTCAATGCCGAAAACGTTGCCCTTGTAGGAGAGCACCTTGCAAACCATGTTTTCCTTCACAAAGCGGAAGTTGTCGCCGAGGACATTCGGGCTGATCGGCAGCTGCTCATAGGTCTCGCTGTCCATGAAATAGTACAGGTCGCCGTCATTGTAGAGATACTCCATGTCCTTTCTCTCAATGAAAGCGGTCGGATACTTATCGTTCGGGTTGAACGTCTTTTCCGTCACGGCACCGGAGATCACGTTGCGGATCTTGGTGCGGACGAACGCCGCGCCCTTACCGGGCTTGACGTGCTGGAATTCAATGATCGAGTAAACGTTGCCGTCCATTTCAAAGGTGACGCCGTTTCTGAAATCGCCTGCGGTTACCATATAGATAATACCTCCAAATTTTTCTTAGGTCTATTGTATAACAGAAAGTGGCTTTTTTCAAGAAAAAACCGTTCTGTTTCTCCGTTTTTTCGGAAATTTTACAGGATGATGAGCTCCTTCGGGGAATGTGTGAGGCTGCGGCAGCCGTCATCTGTGATGAGCAGCATGTCTTCAATGCGCACGCCGCACTTGCCCGGGATGTAGATGCCCGGCTCGTCGGTGATGACCATGCCCGGCTCGCAGATAGTCTCATCGGTCTTATTGAAGCGCGGCCACTCGTGAATCTCGAAGCCTACGCCGTGGCCGAGGCCGTGACCGAACGTGTTCGGGTACGGGGTCTCGATGATGTCGCGCGCGATCTTATCCACATCGCAGCAGCGCATGCCCGGGTGTGCGCCGTCGATAACGGCGAGCTGTGCTTTTAAAACCGTGTTGTAGATGGCTCTCTGCTCATCGTTTACATAGCCGAGCGCGACGGTACGGGTCATATCGGAATGATAACCCGCGAGCATGGCGCCGGTATCCATGGTGATGAGATCGCCTTTTTTGATCTGTGTGTTGCCCGGTATGCCGTGGCACTGCGAGCCGTTTGCGCCGGTGACAACGATGGGGTTGAACGCATTGCCGTCTGCACCCGCTTTGCGCATGAAGAACTCAATCTCCAGCGCAATTTCGCGCTCCGTTACGCCTTCCTTGATATAGGGGAGGATGTGCTCAAACGTAGCGTCTGTGATGGCCTGTGCGTCACAGATTCTCTTCACTTCCTCATCGCTCTTGACGATGCGCTGCTTGCGGATGGCATCGTCCAAGGTCGTATTCAAAATCGCCTTAGCGCCGCACTCTTCGGAGAGCTGCTCAAAACGCTTCGCATGACCGTAGGGCAGAGCGGCGTATTCCATGTACACCTCGGTGATGCCGTGCTTTTTCAGAAGCGTCTTATAGGTTTCGTTAAGCGAGGTGAACTCCACAACCTCCACATTTTGCGCCTTGGCGCGTGCGGCCTCGGTGTAACGGAAATCGAGGAGATAATAAGCCTGCTCGGAAGTGAGCAGCAGTGCGCCGTCTGTGGACGGGAACGCCGTGAGGTAATAGAGGTTCGTTTCGGAAACGATCAGCGCCGCTTTTTTGCTATCGCCGCCGATGACAGAATTGGTAAGACGTTCGATCGGATTGCTCATTGATAATTCCCCTTTCTAATGTGTACCCAAAGGTGCCCTTTATGCTTTGCTTTTTACCGTTTCTTCCCCGGCCGTGAGCCGCGTATAGTGCGGGCGCAAAAAGCCTTCCAGACTGCGCTTGAAGCGCACCGTGGCGGAAGGATCCGGCGACAGAGGGTCAAGTAAAACCGACCGCATTCCGCAAAGGTTTGCGCCGAGGATATCGGTGAAGATCTGGTCGCCCACGACAAGGCATTCCCTGCGGGGCGTGTCGGCCATTTTCTTTGCGCGCAGGTAGCCGAGTGGAAACGGCTTGCACGCGAAAGAAACGAACGGCAGATTGAACTGCGCGGCAAAGGGCGCCACACGTTTTTTGTAATTGTTGGAAACAACGATCAGCTTGACGCCGCTTGCCGTTACGCTTTGTGCCCACGCCCGCACGCCGGGAAACGGCGTCTGCGAGCCGTGCGGCGACATGGTATTATCCACATCGAGCACGATCATGTGCACGTTGAGCGCTTTTAAAAGCCCGGGCGTAAGCTCCGTCACGCAGTGGAGCGTGCCGGTCGGTTTAAATACCGCCATAAGCTTCGGTCTTTGCCTCCTGTGTTGTTCGGGAAAAACCCGTTTACACAAAAAAGCGGGCAAAAAGCCCGCTTCTTCACGTTTGATTATTTGTACTTGCGCTTGCGAGCTGCTTCGGACTTCTTCTTACGCTTAACGGAAGGCTTTTCGTAAGCCTCTCTCTTGCGAACTTCCTGAATAACGCCCGCTCTTGCGCACTGCTTCTTAAAGCGTCTGAGTGCGCTCTCCAAAGATTCGTTGTCTTTGATTCTGATTTCAGCCATCTATATCCCTCCCATCCGCCATCAGGCAGGGGTTTGTATTTGTTACTTAGCACGAAATAACACAAATAATTATAGTGGCAGGGGGGAAAAAAGTCAAGGCTTTTTTTCCGAAAAATAGAAGAAATCCGTTTCTCTTTGCAAAAAAATCCGTTTAGGGCTGTTTATTTGCCTTTTAAAGCGGCGCTGCACGAGTTTTTGGGGCTTCTCTTCCCCTGCTTTGCGACTTTTATGATTAGGCGGAAAACGCAGCGCGGCTTTGCGGCTTTGTCATAGGTTTTTTCTTGTTTTTGCTTTTCAATAATCTGCAAAAATGCTGATGGGAAAATTTTTCAACTGAATTTTGCCCAAAACATTGACAAGCGCGAGCGTTATATTATATAATACCTCCATAAAACCCTGCGCAAATTCCTACTAAAGCGAGGTTACGGATTTATATGAAAAAGACGGCGCTTACAAAAAGCGAAAGCGAAGTCATGTATCTTTTGTGGCACACGGACCGTGCGCTTTCCGCGGCGGAAATGGTCGCGCTTTCCCCACAGAAGACCTGGAAGGACAGCTACATTCACCTGATGGTGAACTCTCTTTTAAAAAAGGGGATGATCACCCCGGCCGGCTTTGTGAAGACGTTTCGCAATTATGCGCGCACCTTTGCACCGTGCATGACAGAGGAGGAGTATGCCCAGTTACAGCTGTGCGACACGACGATTCAGGATCCCGCGCTCGTGGCGCCGTTCCTCTCTGCAATGATCGACACGGCAGATGACCCGGCTTCGATGATTGACGAGCTCATTGCAATGCTGCAAAAGAAGCGCGAAAAATTAGCCGCGAAAAAACAAACATGACGGACAAAGCGGAAGGCAGAGCACATCATCGCTCTGCCTTCCGTTTTGTAATGTTATAGCAAGGTTCACTTGCATTGTCCGAAGGGCAATATCACCCGCCGCAGGCGAATACAATTTATAATTGGTCTTTGCCTACAGGGGTGCAGAAGAGCTTTTCAAATTCCTCGCGGGTGTCGGAATAAGCCAGTGCCCACATCATTTTGGCGATGACGGCTTCCGTTGTCATGTTGGAAGCTTCGAGCACGCGGTATTTTTCCTTGATGATATGGCCCACGCGGTAGACGGAAAGGTTGCTGCCCTCGTGCGGAACCTGCGTGGTGATGACGACGCGCACGCCGTTTTCCATTAACGCAGCGATCTTTTCCTCAAACGCGTTGTCGCCGTAGTACGGGATGCCGCCGACGCCGAAGCTTTCGATGACAACGCCGCGGCAGTGCGCGGTGATGTAATCGAACACGGACGGGTCCATGCCCGGGATGACGCGGATAGAGAGAATCTCCGGTACTAATTTATCGTAGAACACCGCGCCGGGGCACTCCGGGCGCTCATCAATATAGCACAGGAGCTTTTTATCGTAGAACACGCCGATGTCCGGGAAATCAATGCTGGAAAACGCGTCAAAGCTCTTTGTATGCGTTTTTCTGGCGCGGGTGCCTGCAATGACGTGCCCGTTAAAAACGACGTGCGTGCCGCACGCACGGGCATCTGTGGCGTATACAAACGCTTCAAACAAATTGCGCCGCGCATCGCCGTCCGGCACCTCGATGGATTTCTGCGCACCCGTTAAAACAACGGGCTTTTCATTTTTCTGGATGAGATACGAGAGCGTGGCCGCCGCGTAGGACAGCGTATCCGTGCCGTGAGCGATGACAAAGCCGTCGTACTTTGCATAGTTATCGCGGATGATCTCCGCCACGTGGATCCACTGCTTCCAGCACATGTTGGTGCTGTCTAAGCTGTACGGCTGCACGGTATCCACTGCGCACAGGTTTTTCACCTGCGGCACGGCGTTTAAAAGCTCATCCGATGTAATCGCCGGCGTGAGGCCGTTTTCCGTTTTCGCCGAAGCGATGGTTCCGCCGGTCGCAATGAACAGAATTTTTTTCATTCTGTGTTTTCCCCTATTCTTCGTGAAATTGCGGAAATATCATACCACATTTCCCTGCATAAATGCAAGCCGCAGAACCGACAAAAAAGAGACGAGCCGCAGCCCGCCTCTTTGCTTTTGCGAAATTATTTGAGTGAGATGTTGGACGCAAGGGACAAAAGTGCATCGCCCGTCAGGCGGTACGTTGTCCACTCCTCCATGCGCACGGCGCCGAGAGAATCATAGAACTTGCGGCTTGGGGTGTTCCAATCGAGGCACGCCCACTCCAGTCTGCCACAGCCGCGCTGCAAAGCGAGCCGCGCAAGGCGCTTTAAAAGCAGCTTGCCGTAGCCTTTGCCGCGATATTCCGGCAGCACGAAAAGATCCTCAAGATAAATGCCCGCGCGGCCGAGCCACGTGGAGAAATTGTGGAAGAAAAGCGCAAAGCCCACGGGTTTTTCGTCCTCCGAAACGAGGAAAACCTCTGCTTTTTTCTTTTGGAAGACCCACTCTTTTAAAAGCTCCGGCGTTACAATGACCTGATCTTCCATATTTTCATACGCGGCGAGCGCATGGATGAACTCTAAAATGACCGGAATGTCTGCTTCGGTTGCAAAGCGAATGTTGGCTGCCATAGTTTCCCCCTTATTCTTTCAGCTTTCTGTTGCGGACAATGAGCATGAAGCGGTGCTGCACGCTTGGGATATAGCCCTGCTTTTCACACAGCGCGTCGAGCGCATCGAGCTGCGGCAGGCAGCTTTCTACTGTGAAATTGCCGAACTCCCACGGCAGAACCTTTGCGTACCACACGAGTGCGCCGACATCCAAATAGCGGTCGGTTACATAGGCCTGGTCGCAGAAATTCACCGTAAAGCCGGCGTTTTTGAAGCGCAGCAGCTCATTTTCGAGGTTAAAGCTCGGCATGGCGGTTTTGTTATTGCCGAGCAAAGCGCGCAGGCGCAAGTTGTTGCTGCCGCCTACCTGCTGCGTGATAAAATATCCGCCGGGCTTTAGGACGCGGCGCACTTCGTTTACGTCATAAGAATCGTGACGATTTAAAACGAGGTCAAAACTGTTATCCGCAAACGGCAGAGGCTTGTCCTCTTCGGTTTTGCGCACGGTGATGCCGAGCGGCGCTAACTTTTTTTCGCACAGCTCAAAATTCGGCTGCCAGCTTTCCGTGACGCTTGTCTGTGAAAACGGGTGGCGCAGGGACAAAAGGAACTCTCCGCCGCCCGTACCCATATCCAAAATGACGGACTGCGGCTTTAAAAAATCGAGCACCTTTTGCTTATAATCCCACGGCAGTGGGGCTTCCTCTACACGCCCGCGGATGTGCGAAAAATCCCAGCCGTGCATTTCGGCGCTTTGCTCTTCCTGCGCCCAAAGTGCGTGTTTTTCAGTTTGTGTCATGTATTGTGGTCCACCTTGTGGAAAGTTTTGAGGTTACCCGTTTTGCCGTGGCGGCGGTCAAGCTCCGCGCGCACATCGTCAAGCGGGATGTTCTCGTTCACCATCATGACGGTGAGGTGATAGAGCAGGTCGCTGATTTCGCCCACGGTGTCCTCTTTTTTGCCGTTTTTCGCGGCGATGATGACTTCGCTGCACTCTTCGCCGCACTTTTTGAGAATCTTATCAAGCCCCTGCTCGAAGAGATAGCAGGTGTAGGAGCCCTCCTGCTTTTCGTCCTTGCGCTCCAAAACGGTATCATAAAGCTGCTGCAAAATGTCCATAGTATTCCCTCCGTCAGTTTCTTGCAATCTCTTTGTAGAAGCAGCTGTGGCTGCCGGTGTGGCACGCCGCGCCCGTCTGCACGACCTTTACGAGCAGTGTATCGTCGTCGCAGTCGGCATACATGCTGATGACCTTCTGCGTATGGCCGCTCGTTGCGCCCTTGTTCCACAGCGTTTGGCGGCTGCGGCTGTAAAACCACGTGTAGCCCGTCTCCAGCGTTTTCGCCATGGATTCGCGGTTCATGTATGCCAGCATGAGCACTTCGTTTGTGGAGGCCTCCTGCACGATGCACGGGATGAGCTCCGATTTTTTGAAGTAGCGCTCAAGATGGTCTTCCTCTTCTTCGCTGCACTTGAACGATTTGCCGGAAAGGCGCTGACTGGCGGTGATGGCCGCCGTTAAGTCCAGCGCTTTCGTATAAACGGATTTGCCCGCAATCGCACCGTACACGCCGAGGGCGTTGAGGTCTACGATGTCCTTTAAGTTGCTGACGCCGCCGCTTGCGATGATGTTGCAGCTGACGGCGCGGTTGACCTTATCGAGCATGACGAGGTTCGGGCCGTTCATGGTGCCGTCCTTATAAATATCGGTCACGATGAGGTAGCGCACGCCGATATCCTCCATGCGCTTTGCCATTTCGAGGTAATCCACTTCGCTTTGAGCCGTCCAGCCCTCTGCCGCCACCTTGCCCTTTAACGCATCAATGCCGACGGCGATCTTTTTGCCGTATTTTTTCACGGCCTCGCGCACGAACTCCGGGCTGTGCAGCGCCGCAGAGCCCAGAATAATGCGATTGATGCCGTGCGAAAGATAATATTCCACGGTGTCCATATCGCGGATACCGCCGCCGACTTCTATATTCATCGAGACATTATCGCGAATGGAGAAAACGGTGCTGTCGTTTATGGGGCGGCGTGCCTTTGCGCCATCGAGATCGACAAGGTGCACCCAGCGCGCGCCCTGCTCCTCAAACGATTGCGCGGTCTTGACGGGATCCTCCGCCACCTGCTCCGCCGTGGCGTAATCGCCCTGGAACAGGCGGACGCATTTGCCGTCCTTGAGGTCAATCGCCGGTAAAATGATCATGTTATATCCCTTCCTTATTCATTCCAAATTATCGTGTATGCAAAAAAGTTAAAATTTCAAATTATTCCGAAAGCGTGCCCTTGGTGGAAAGCACCGCGCCGGTGCTGTTTTCTGCTGTGGCATCGCACAGGGCGTGCGCGCAGGCTTTGAACAGCGCTTCGATCATATGGTGAGAATTTTTGCCGTAGGGGCAGCGCAGGTGCAGCGTGAAGCCGGCGTTATCGCTAAGCGCGCGGAAGAACTCCTCCGTCATACAGGTGTCAAAATCGCCGACGCGTTCCTGCGGGAACGCGGCGTCGAACACAAGGTACGGGCGGCCGCTGACATCTACGGCGCAGAAGCCGAGCGCTTCATCCATAGGGATCATGGCATGGCCGTAGCGCACGATGCCGCTGCGGTCGCCGAGCGCCTGCTTAAACGCACGGCCGAGCACGATGCCGGTATCTTCCACCGTGTGGTGGCAATCGACATTCCAGTCGCCCTCGGCTTTTAACCGAAGGCCGAAGCCGCCGTGCACGGCAAGCGCCGTGAGCATGTGGTCGAAAAAGCCCACGCCGGTATCGACGACAACCTCGCCGCCGTCAAGCCCCAAGGTCAGCTCAATGTTCGTTTCTTTTGTTTGGCGCACAACTGTTGCCGCACGTTCCATATCGTTTCCCCCTAAAAGGGCCTAAAGCCCGATTTACGCTTGCTCTTTTTCTTCAAAGAACCGCTGAATGTGCTCTGTGACCACTGCGTTTTCGCCCGTGGAGCCTGCCGTGATGCGCAAGGCGGACATGTTTTTAAAGTACCGCACCGCGATGGATTCGGCCAAAAGGCGCTCGTAGAGCTCTTTTGCGTACGGTGTGCGCAGAACGACGAAGTTCGTAACGCTCTTTACCGTTTGGAGCTTTTCCGGGAAGCGCTGCGCCATGCGGTCGAATTTCTGCTGTAATTCGTCTCGCGAAAGCAGCAATCTGCGGATGGCGGCATCGGCTTCCGCGCGGTTTTTCAGCACGGCTTCCGCCATTTTCTGCGAGCAGGTGTTGACGTTATACGGCGACTTTACAGCCTTGATGGCGCGGACAAGCTTTTCGTTGCCCACGGCAAAGCCTACGCGCAGCGCGGCGAGACCGAATGCTTTGGAGCACGTTTTCAAGATGAGTAAATTATCGTAGTTTTCAAATTCGCCGAGCATGGATTCGTTCCAGAAGTCCATATAGGCTTCGTCGAGCACGACGAGCGCGGAGACGCCCCTGATGATTTTGCGCACGGCTTCGCGCGTGAGGCCGACGGACGTCGGATTGCACGGGTTGCTGAAAATGAGCAGCTTTACGTTCTCATTGTTGCAGGTTTCGATCACCTTGTCAATATCGATTGTGAAATTTTCGTCTTTTTTGATTTCGATGCCGCGGCATTCCGAAACGTAGCCGTAAAAATCATACATGGAAAAATCCGGCGTGAGCGTCGCGTAGGTCTCGCCCTTCATCAGAAAGCTCTGGAAAATGACGTTGATGAGCTCATCGCTGCCGTTGCCTGCCGCAACGCACGCCGGCTTTACCTTATAACTTTTGGCAAAGGCGGCGCACAGGTCTTTTGCGGTGGGATCCGGATAGCGGTTGAGCTCCACTCTCATCATGGCGTGCAAAGCGGACGCCATAACGGATTCCGGCAGGCACAGGAACGATTCGTTTGCGTCCAGACGAATTTTATACTCGCCCGCAATGGGTTCATACGGCTCTAAATCGCGGATCTTTTCATTCAGCGTATACATAAACTACCTCCGGGGTCACTTTTTCTTGCGGACGGCGATGGAATTCGCGTGCGCGGTCAGCTCTTCGGTCTCGGCAATGCGGATGATGTCGTCGGCAGCTTTCAGAAGCTCCGCTTCCGTATAGTAGATAAAGCTCGATTTTTTGATAAAATCATCGACGGAAAGCGGCGAGAAGAAACGCGCCGTGCCGCTGGTGGGCAGCACGTGGTTTGGACCCGCGAAGTAATCGCCGAGCGGCTCCGGAGAATAGTTTCCGAGGAACACGGAACCGGCGTTATCGAGCTTGCCGATGTATTCGAGCGGATTTTCGCAGCAGACTTCAAGGTGCTCCGGGGCGAGCTCGTTTGCGAAATCGACGGCTTCCGCCATGTTTTCGCAGACAATAATTGCACCGAAATTTTCGATGGATTCTTTAATAATGTCTTTTCTTGAAAGCGTCTGCATCTGGCGCTCAATCTCCGCAGCGGTCGCCTTTGCAAGGTCTTCCTCCGGGGTAATGAGAATGGCGGACGCCATGCGGTCGTGCTCCGCCTGGCTCATGAGGTCGGCGGCCAAGAACTCCGGCTTCGCGGTTTTATCCGCAATGACGAGAATTTCGCTTGGACCGGCAATCATGTCGATATCGATGGTGCCGTACAGTAATTTCTTTGCCGTGGCGACGAAAATGTTGCCGGGGCCGACGACTTTATCAACCTTCGGGACGGTCTCGGTGCCGTAGGCGAGCGCCGCGACGGCCTGCGCGCCGCCGATGAGGAACACGCGATCTACGCCGGCAATTTTTGCGGCGGCCAAAATGTTTTTATCCGGCTTGCCGGTACGTCCCGGCGGCGTGACCATGACGATCTCGCCGACTTCGGCAATTTTCGCCGGGATGACGTTCATCAAAACGGAGGACGGGTACGCCGCCGTACCGCCCGGCACATACACGCCGACCCTGTGCAGGCCGCGCACGCGCTGACCCATCAGAACACCCGTGGGCGAGGGGTCGATGCGGCTTTGCTGTTTTTGTCTGGCGTGGAACGCGCGGATATTTTCTGCGGCGCGCTCCATCGAAGCGATGAACGCCGGGTCGCAGTCTGCGGTGAGCGCATCGATCTCCTCTTTTGTGATCTCCGCTTTCTCCGGCGCCCAGCCGTCGAACTTCATCGTATAGCGGCGCACGGCTTCGTCGCCGTTATCGCGCACGTCCTTCAAAATTTCGGCCACTTTATCCTCTACGCTGCGGTCGTTTTCGCTGACGCGGGCTTTAAGGCTTTGAATAAACGCTTCACAGTAGGCTCTATCGCCTTTGGCAATACGGATCATACGGATTTCTCCTCCCTGTTCTTTTCAATCTGCGCTTCCATACGGGCGGCAAGCGCTTCAATCTCCTGCTTTCTCATTTTAAGGCTGGCGGTGTTTGCGATGAGACGCGCCGAGATACCGGCGATGGTCTCCGTGACCTCCAGGCCGTTTTCTTTTAAAGTGGTGCCGGTCTCTACGATATCGACGATGCCGTCTGCAAGGCCGAGCAGCGGGGCGAGCTCTACGGAGCCCTCGATTTTGATGATGCGCACGTCCATGGCACGGCTTTCAAAGAACTGCCGCGCGACATTCGGGTATTTGGACGCGACGGTCTTCGCTTTGTAGCCGCCGAAGAAATCCGTGCCCTTGCGGCAGGCGAGCGCAAAGCGGCAGCGGCCGAAGCCAAGATCTAAAATTTCGTAAAAATGACTGCCGTTTTCCATGATGGTATCTTTGCCGACGACGCCGAGGTCGCACACGCCGTTTTCGACGTAAGTGATGACATCGGCAGCTTTGGCTAAAACGACTTCGATCTCGCCGTTTCCAACGGGAAGAATCAGTCTTCTGCCTTTTTCGCGCACTTGCGTGCAATCAAGGCCGATCTGCTCTAAAAGGTTCACGGTGTCTTTTTCGAGGCGCCCTTTTGTGAGGGCAATTCTTAATGGCTTCATGCGTTTTCCTCCCCTCTAAGGACGATGACTTCCGGGATGCCGCGGCGCTTTGCGTAGCGCTCGGCCTCGTCTGCCGTATCGAACACGGAGCTTTCGCAGATTTTGCCGTTTGCTGTCAGCTCGCGAATTTTCATCTGTGCTTTGATCTCCGCGCCGCTTTCCGCGTGGACGAGCACGTCCGGCGTGGGCACGCTTTCAATCCGGCCGTCGTCGAGCAAAACAGAAGCCAGCGCATCGACGTTTGCGGCAAAGCCGATAGCGGGCATGGGGGCATCGAATTGCTTTAAAAGCGTATCGTAGCGGCCGCCCATTAAAACGGCGTCACCATAGTTTTCCACATAGGCGCTGAAGACGACGCCGGTGTAGTAATCATTGCGCTGCACAAGGCCGAAATCGACCATCAGACGGTCATCGAGGCCGAGCGACGACAGCGCGGTATATAGCGTGCGCATATAATCGAGCGTTTCGGAAAGCACGGGGTGGCCTTTGCAGAACTGCTCCGCTTCCGCGAAGACCTCTGCCCCGCCGAACAGGCGCGGCAGCTTTTTGATGGCTTCGGTATATACGGATTTGGGGAGTGCGTCGAGCATATCGCCGAGAGCGGCGTAGTTTTTGGACTCAATCGTCTGGCGGATGTCCTCTTTTTTATCTGCGGAGACGGGCAGCTCATCGGCGAGCGCACCGAAGAACTTTGCGCTGCCGATCTCCAGGCGGAAGTTTTCCGTGCACGCGGAAAGCGCCTCAACAGCGGCGGCGATAACCTCGATATCCGCTTTCAGCCCCGATGCACCCAAAAGCTCAATGCCCGCCTGCGTTGTTTCGTCGCTGCGACCGGAAAGATCCTTGCGGTTGCGGTAGATCGGCTGGTTATAGTAAAGCCGAATGGGCTTTTCCATCGCCTGCAACCGCGTTGCGGTAAGGCGCGCGATGGGCAGTGTTAAATCGGGACGGAACACGATGAGCCTGCCTTTGTTATCCGTGGATTTATACATCTCATACTGAGGAATGGCGGCGTTTGGGGCATCGAACACGTCGTAGTATTCCATGCCGGGCGTGATGACCTCATTATAGCCGCGCATTTTGAATATATGCGTGAGCCGCTCGCTCACGGTACGCTGCGAAAGGCACTCTTCAAACAGAATATCCTTGGTGCCCTCCGGCGTGATTTTGTTGAACTTCTTCATAACGACCGTCCTTTTGCTTTAATGTAATGACGTGTTACAATAATATCATGTAGCTGTGCGCTTGTCAAGACTTTTCCCGTTTTGTGTATACACGTATATACGCATAGATATGCAGAAAGGCGGAAGCAACTTCTTGCGTCCGCCTAATGGCATTAAAACAGTGATGTCTGGCTGCTGTCCGGCAGACCCTGCAGTGCGCCGGCGCTTTTTAAAACGTCGATAACAGCGCTGGAAACCTTGGCGCGGGACTGCACTTCGTCGATGGAGATGAACTCCTCGCCGCCCGTGCACGCTTCATACAAGCTGTGCGCCGCCGCCTCGCCCACACCGGGCAGGGACGAGAACGGCAGACGGATCTTGCCGTCTTCGACAAGGAACTTTTTCGCATCGGATTTATACAGGTCGACCGGCAAAAGCTCGATGCCGCGGCACAGCATTTCGTTGATGATCTGGAATGTGGAATACGCCGCGTCCTCCTTGACAGTGGACTGGTGCTCCTTTTGCTTCTGCTCCAGCTCGCGCATACGGCGCTGCACGGCGGCACGCCCCTGCACGGCGGTGGCGCCGTCGAAATCTTCACTGCGCACGGTGAAGTACGCCGCGTAGTATTCCACAGGATAATGCACCTTGTACCAGCCGAGGCGCAGCGTCGCGATCATGTAGGCGGCAGCGTGCGCTTTCGGGAACATGTATTTAATCTTATAGCAGGACTCAATGTACCAATCCGGCACGTTGTGCTCCTTCATGGCGGCGATGTGCTCCTGCGTGAAGAGCTTTTTCGCGTTGCCCTTACGGGTGATTTCCATAATCTTAAACGCCATTTTCGGCTCAAGGCCCTTTAAGAGCAGGTAGGTCATGATGCTGTCTCGCGTACCGATGACGGTGGCGATGGTGCAGGTGCCGTCTTTGATGAGGTCCTGCGCGTTGCCGATCCAAACGTCTGTGCCGTGGGACAGACCCGAGACTTGCAGAAGGTCGGAGAATGTCTTCGGCTGGGCATCGATGAGCATTTGGCGCACGAACGGCGTGCCGCACTCCGGCAGAGAGAACGTGCCCGTCAACGAGCCGATGTCCTCCGGCGTGACGCCGAGCGCTTCCGTAGACGTAAACAGCGACATGACCGCCGGGTCGCTCATGGAGACCTTCATGACGGGAATGCCGGTGTAATCTTCGAGATAGCGGTAGATGGTCGGCACATCGTGGCCGAGCTCGTCCAGCTTACAGATGGTATCGTGAATGGAATGGAAGTCGAAGTGCGTGGTGATGTTATCGGAATTCTGGTCGTTTGCGGGGTGCTGCACCGGGCAGAAATCATAGACCTCTTTGCCCTTTGGCACGACGACCATGCCGCCCGGGTGCTGGCCCGTGGTGCGTTTGATGCCCGTGCAGGAAATGGAAAGGCGTTTTTCCTCCGCGCGGGAAAGCACGCGGGAACGTTCTTCGGCATACTTTTTCACGTAGCCGAACGCGGTTTTATCCGCGACGGTTGCGATGGTGCCGGCCTTGAAGACGTTTTCGCGGCCGAACAGCGTCTCCGTATAGCGGTGCGCACCGCTTTGGTATTCGCCGGAGAAGTTGAGGTCGATATCCGGCGTTTTGTCGCCGTCAAAGCCGAGGAACGTCTCGAATGGGATGGTGTGGCCGTCGCGGTCGAGATCTTCGCCGCAGCGCGGGCACTTTTTCGGCGGCAGATCAAAGCCGGAAAGGTAGCTGCCGTCCGTGATGAACTCGCTGTATTTGCACTTGGGGCAAATGTAGTGCGGCTCGAGCGGGTTGACCTCCGAGATGCCGGACATGGTTGCGACGAACGACGAGCCGACGGAGCCACGCGAGCCGACGAGATAGCCGTGCGCTTCGCTGTCTGCCACAAGCTTTTGCGCCGTCATGTACAAAACGGAGAAGCCGTGCTTGTTGATGGAGCCGAGCTCGCGCTTTAATCGCTTTTCGACGATCTCCGGCAGCGGGTCACCGTACTTTTCCTTGGTGCGCGCCCACGTAATGGAGTTCAGCTGCTCCTCTGCGCCGTCGATGAACGGTGGGAAAACACCCTCCGGGATGGGGCGGATTTCCTCGATCATATCGGCGATCTTGTTCGTATTGGTGACGACAACCTCATACGCTTTTTCTTTGCCGAGGTAGTCGAATTCTTTCAGCATTTCGTCCGTGGTGCGCATGTAGAGCGGCGCCTGCTCATCGGCATCCGTGAAGCCCTGACCCGCCATCAAAATGGCGCGGCCTGCGGCGTCCTTCGGGTCTTTGAAGTGCACGTCTCCCGTTGCGACAACGGGCTTTTTCAGCTTTTCGCCGAGTTTTACGATGGTGCGGTTGTACTCTTTTAACTGCTCGATATCGCACGAGCCGTTGCGCACCATGAACATGTTATTGCCAAGCGGCTGGATTTCGAGGTAATCGTAGTAGGAAGCAATCTCGAGCAATTTTTCCCACGGCTCACCGCGCGTAATGGCGCGGAACAGCTCGCCCGCTTCGCACGCGGAGCCGATGATGAGGCCCTCGCGGTACTGGTTCAAAACGCTTTTCGGCGTGCGGGGACGCTTATAGAAGTAATTTAGATGGCCAAACGAGATGAGCTTATAGAGATTCTTTAAACCCACCAAGTTCTTAACGAGAATGATCTGGTGGTAGGTCGGCAGCTTTTTCGGGTCGCCGCCCGCGAGTGCGGTGTTGATCTGCTTGACATCTGTCAGCTTGAAATCATCGACGAGGCGCTGGATGAGGTTGATAAAAATCTCGCCGAGCACGGCGGCATCGTCGCACGCGCGATGGTGATTAAAGGGCTTTAGCTTTAAATACTTCGCGACCGTATCGAGCTTGCAGTTTTTGATGTCCGTCAGCATGGAGCGACACATGGCGACCGTATCGATATACACATACGGGAACGTCATGTCGTGGCGGCTGCACACGGCGCGCAGGAACGAGGTATCAAAATTTGCGTTGTGCGCGACAAGAATCACGTCTTCGCCGCAGAACTCAAAGAATTTGCGCACGGCTTCTTCCTCTTTCGGTGCGCCCGCGACCATTTCATCCGTGATACCGGTGAGCTCCGTAATCTTTGCGGGAATGGGCTTTTCGGGATCGACGAATGTATTGAAAGATTCGGTGATTTCGCCGTTATGCACGCGTACCGCGCCGATCTCCGTGATGCGTTCTTTGCTCGAAGAAAGGCCGGTGGTCTCGAGGTCAAAGCAGATGTAGTCCGTATGGAGCGGCTTATCGGTCTCGCCGGTGACGGCGGGCACGAGGTCGTTTACAAAGTAGCTTTCCACACCGTAGATGACCTTGAATTCGCCGCCGCCCTTCTTGATCTTGAGCCACGCGTTCATGGCATCCGGGAACGCCTGCGCGACGCCGTGGTCGGTGATGGCGAGGGCCTTTTGCCCCCATTTATAGGCGCGGTCGATGAGCTCGCCTGCGGGGGTCATGCCGTCCATGGCGGACATGTTCGTATGCAGGTGCAGCTCTACGCGCTTTTCTTTGGCGGTATCGACGACCTCCACCATTTCCGCGCGGAAAATTGTGTTCGGGCGCATAACGTTTTCGCGGTCGTATTTATCGTACTCCACGGAGCCCGTCACGAGCAGCGCCGTGCCCTTTTTGATGTCATCAATCTTTTCGCAGTCGTTCGCCTGCTGAATAAGCTTCAGCGTGATGGAATTTGTGTAATCGGTAATGTCGATGGAATAAATTTTGCGGGAGCCGTCACGCGTTTCGCGGGATTCAATGTCGAACACCTCGCCCCAAACGGTGATACGTCCGGCTTCGATGGTCGCTTCGGAAATCGGCACCGGCTCCTTTTTCGGCAGCTTGCCGAGAATGGGGCGCGCGGTCTCCAGAACGATCTGCGGCATGAGCGATTTGCCCTCGCGCACGCTGACGCGGCGCTTCGCGGCTATCTCTTTCATGGCGGCTTCGTAACGGTTCATTTCTTCGATGGCGGCGGCGCGCGCACGCTTTTCTTCCTCGACGTGCAATCGCTCGATGACGGATTCGTCGCCGTTTTGCAGTTCTGTTTTGCCCGTGAACGTCACCGTAACGGGCACGTTGAACCACTCCAGCACCGTTTCGCTGATAGCGCGGTCGGTATGGCGCTTTTCGAGCAGATTGAGTCCGCCGTGCAGCAGCTCTATTGTAAGGGTATTTTCGTTTATGGTGCAGTCTGCGTCTTTAAATGTGCCGTTTAAGCTTGCGTCAAGCTCGCGCACGCGCTCCAAAACGGAGGTAACGCAGCTTTCCTGCCACGCCTGAGCGGGGAATGCGGGGGCAAGCTCCACGCGCATATCGGGCAGAATGCGCTCGTGCAGCATACCGTTTACCTCGCGCAGGTCGCTGTACGGCACGAAGGCTTCAAACTTCGTTTTCAGGCGCACCAAACGGTTTTCCCTGTGTATCTCTATTTTTTCGATCTGACCGGCAGCGACGCCGTCTTTCGGCGTATAGCCGGCGCTTTTCAGCAGATCGCCTAATGTTTTCAAGTGCATCTCTCCTATGTAGAATGGTCTGTGTTTTTATGGTGTGAGATGATGCAAAAAGGCCGTACCGCCCGGCACAGCCTGTTTTATTGCAAATTAAAGCTTGTCGATCTCTTCCATCAGGGCGTCCAGAAGCTCAGCTTCCGGCACCTTGCGGATGATCTGACCTTTTTTGAAAATGAGGCCCTCTCCCTTGCCGCCGGTAACGCCGAGGTCAGCCTCGCGCGCTTCGCCGGGACCGTTGACAACACAGCCCATGACGGCAACGGTGATGTCCTTATCAACGTATTCGAGTGCCTTTTCGACCTTATTGGCAAGGCCGATGAGGTCGATACGCGTTCTGCCGCAGGTGGGGCAGGAAACAAGCTTTACGCCGCCGCGCAGACCGAGCGCGCTTAAAATATCGCGGCCGGTGCGAATCTCCTCTGCGGGGTCGGCCGTCAGGGAAACGCGCAGCGTATCGCCGATGCCGCGCTGCAAAAGGCTGCCGATGCCGATGGCGGACTTGACGATCCCCATGCGCAGCGTGCCGGTTTCCGTCACGCCGAGGTGCAGCGGGTAATCGCAGCGCTCCGCAATCCTTTCATACGCCTTGATGTTCGTATCGACCGAGGAGGATTTCAGGGAGATGACGATGTCCGTGAAATCGAACTTTTCGAGCAAAGACGCGTGGTAAAGTGCGCTTTCGCACAGCGCTTCCGCTGTGGGTGCGCCGTACTTTGCGAGGATACTCTTTTCGACCGAACCGGAATTGACGCCGATGCGGATCGGAATTTTCTTTTCACGGCACACGGTCGCGACGGCTTTTACACGGTCATCGCCGCCGATGTTGCCGGGATTGATGCGGATTTTATCCACGCCCGCCGCTGCAGCCTCAAGCGCAAGCTTATAATCGAAATGAATATCCGCCACGAGCGGAATGGAAATTTTCTCTTTGATGGCGGGGATCAGCCGCACGGCATCCATATCGGGGATGGCGGCGCGAAGAATCTGGCAGCCGGCTTTTTCCAGTGCGACCGCCTGCCGCACGCTGCCTTCTATATCGGTGGAGGGCACGTTCAGCATGGACTGCACGGTGACGGGCGCGCCGCCGCCGATTTTCACATTGCCCGCCATGACCTGTTTTGAAATGCGTTTCATTGTATCGTCCTTTCCCTTATCCGCCTGTTGCAATGCGCATGATGTCCTGGAACGTGACGGCGAGCATCAGGCAGATGAGCAATGCAAAGCCGCCTGCGTGCACCCATCGTTCATACTTTGCCGGAACCGGCCTGCGGAAGATCGCTTCGATGATGAGGAACACGAGCCGTCCGCCGTCGAGCGCCGGCAGCGGCAGTAAATTCACGATGCCGAGGTTCACGGAGATCACAAGCATGATGTACACGATGTTGTTAACCGCCGCGCCGAAGCTCTGCTTGAGCCCCGCGCTTGCGGCCTGCGTGACTGCCTGCGCCGTACCGACCGGACCCGCGAGCTCGCTGAATCCAAATCGGCCTGTCACCATGCCGATGAGGCTGTTGAAGATCATACGCACGGTGGAGTACATATCCGCAAGCGCGTTTTTGATGAGCGTCCACGGCGTTCTTTCTTCGCCCAACACGTAGAAATCCAGCACGGCGCGGTACTGCTTGCCGTCCGCAGATGTTGTGTTGATGGTCATATCGTTAAAGGTGACGGTCTCTTCGCCGCGCTTTACGGTAAGGTCGAGCGCAGCGGTGCCGTCTGTGGAATCAAGCGCCGCCATACTTAAAGCAAAGGAAAGATCCTGCCCGGTGCGGACGGTGTAGCCGTCAATGGAGGTGATGACGTCGCCCACCTCCACGCCGGCGGCTTCAAACGCGGAATTTTCCGCAAAGCCGGCAATCCGCATGGTGGCGTAGCGGTCTTCCTGCCCGCAGATGACCATCATCAGCAAAACGGCGAGCAGGATATTCATAATGCCGCCCGCCGCAACCACGATCATGCGCTGCCAAACGGGACGGTTGCCAAACGCGCGGGGATCGTCGCTTTTTTCGTCCTCACCCTCCATGGCGCAGTAGCCGCCGATGGGCAAAAGCCGCAGGGAATACTGCGTTTCGCCGCGGGTGAATGAGAAAAGCTTTGGCCCCATGCCGATGGAGAATTCGTTGACGCACACGTGGCTCAGCTTCGCTGTGAAAAAGTGGCCAAACTCGTGGATGAAAATGATGAGCCCGAAGAGCAATACGCCGATAACGGCGAGCAGGATGCCCTGCACCACCGTACTCATCTTGCGCTCTCCCCGCAGCGCTCCAGCACATAGGCGCGCGCTTTGCGGTCGGCTTCCAAAACGTCCTCCACGCTTGTAACGGGCGCGGTTTCAAATGTATCGGCTACATGGCACACGAGCTCGCCGATGTCCTGCCAGCCGATCTTTTCTTTTAAAAACAGCGCAACAGCGGCTTCGTTTGCACCGTTGACCGCCGCGGGCAGTATACCGCCGCGGCGAATGGCACGCTTACACGCGCCAAAGCACGTGAAGGTTTCTTCGTCCGGCGCATAGAATGTCAGCTTCTGCCAATCAGCCAAATTCAACTGCTTTACGGGCGACGGGAAGCGGCGCGGGTAGGTGAGCGCATACTGGATGGGGATGCGCATATCCGGCACGCCGAGCTGCGCGATGACGGAGTGGTCTTTATACTCAATGAGCGAGTGCACGATGCTTTCGCGGTGCACAACGACGTCGATGTCGTCCGGCTCCATATCGAAAAGCCACTTGGCTTCGATGAATTCAAGCCCCTTATTCATGAGCGTGGAGCTGTCTATGGTGACCTTCGCGCCCATGTCCCAGTTCGGGTGCTTTAAGGCGTCTGCGGGGCGGATATGCTGAAGCTCCCCGGCTTTTTTGCCGAAGAACGGACCGCCGGACGCCGTTAAGATGATTTTATTTAAGTCGCACTTTTTGTACATACCCTGCAAACACTGGAAAATGGCAGAATGCTCGCTGTCTACGGGCAGAATTTCGATGCCGTTTTCCTTGGCGGTCTTCATGACGAGTGAACCGCCTGCGACGAGCGTTTCCTTATTCGCGAGCGCCATCTGCTTTTTGGCTTCGAGTGCCGTTAAGGTCGGCTTGAGGCCCACCATGCCCACGACGGAGTTTAAAACGATATCAACGCTTTCCAGCTCCGTCAGGGCACAAAGGCCCTCCATGCCGCTGTACACCTTCACATCGAGATCGCGGACGGCGGCGCGTAGCTTAGAAGCAGCTTCCAAATCAAAAACCGCAACTGCTTGCGGTTTAAATTCCCGGATCTGCTCTTCCAGAAGCCGAATATTGGAATGGGCAGCGAGCGCCTCCACTTTAACGGCGTGCTCCCCTTCCTTTTGTATACAGCGCACAACGTCGAGCGCCTGTGTGCCGATGGACCCGGTAGAGCCGAGCAAAGCTAACTTTTTCATGCAGACCCATCCTTTCTTACGACACGATCGGCAGCAGCATCGTTACCATGTAGACAAACGGTGCGGTGAAAATCACGCTGTCGAAACGGTCCAAAATGCCGCCGTGGCCCGGAATGACGCTGCCGAAATCTTTGATGTGGCAGCTTCTTTTAATGAGCGAAAAGCTGAGGTCGCCGAGCACGGACACAAACGCGCCGAAAAAGCCGATGATAAAGAGCGAGAGCCAGTTTGCCTGACGTTCGCCGCCGTAAATACCGTAGGTAAAAATGAGACCCACGAGCTGCAAAATGATGACGCTGGACAACACACCGCCGATGAGACCCTCCACAGTCTTTTTGGGGCTGATCTCCGGGCACAGCTTGTGCTTACCGAAGAGCTTGCCGGCGAAAAACGCGCCTGCGTCCGGAATCCATGCGGAGAATACGCACACGAGCGCGTAGAACATGCCGTGCTGGTCGCTTAACGTGCGCACCAGAACGATAGTCTGCAGCGCGAGTGGGATCAAAACGACCATGCTGTACACAACGGCCATTTCTTTAAAAGTGATCTCGCGGTGGTGGCGCAGCAGCGCGCAGAAAATGCACGCCGTGAACGCGGAATAAATAAAGATATTTGCCTGCTGAAATTCACAGAACTGCACCAGCACGGCAGCTGTCATGCTGGGAACCGTGATATACCAGCGGTCGGAAAGTTCCAGCGCCTTGATGACTTCAAAAACAGCGAGCGCGGAGATAAACGCAATGGCAATATTGAGTGCCAGCGGAAAGGAGCGGTTGAACACGACGATTGCCATGAAAAATGCGACCAGCGTGACACCGGATAAAACTCTGTCCTTCATATACCTATGGTTTCCTTTCACCGTTCGGAATGTAATAGAAACGCGGTACAGGGCGGCACGTGCCGCCCGCACTGCAAAAAATCATACACCGCCGAAACGGCGTTGTCTGCTGTTGAACTTTTCAATGGCTTCGTCCAAGTGCTTCGGCTTGAAATCCGGCCAGAGAATATCAAAATATTCAAATTCGGTATAGGCGCTCTGCCACAAAAGGAAGTTTGAGATGCGCTCTTCGCCGCTTGGACGGATGATGAGATCCGGGTCAGGCTGGCCGGCGGTGTACATAGCGCCGGAAAGCGTTTCCTCCGTGATGTCCTCGGGCGAAAGCTCGCCGTTTTTGACGCGCTCTGCCAAAATGCGTGCCGCGCGGGTAATCTCTGCGCGGCCGCCGTAGTTCATGGCGAGGTTCAGCACCATGCCGGTCTTCACGCTGCTCGCTTCCTCCACGCGATGAATGAGCGCCTGTAAGTCGGGCGCAAAAGCGGAAATATCGCCGATAAAGCGCACCCGGATATTCTCATTCATGAAGTCGCGCAGCGCTTCCTCGAGGTACTGGTGGAAAAGTTTCATCAGCGCAGAGACCTCCTCTGCGGGGCGGCTCCAGTTTTCCGTGGAAAACGCGTAGAGCGTGAGATATTTTACACCGATAGACGATGCATACCGCGTGATGGTGCGGAAATTCTGCGCGCCCGCCGTGTGGCCCGCCGTACGCGGCAGACCACGCTTTTTAGCCCAACGACCGTTGCCGTCCATGATGATGCCGATATGTGCCGGCACCTGCACGGGCGTTTTGTTTTCTTTACTTCCAAATGCCATTTCGGAGCCTTCCTTTTGCTTACAGGGTGAGAACTTCCTTCTGCTTTGCGGCAGAGCGTTCGTCTGCCTGCTTTACGTACTTATCCGTCAGCTCCTGCGTTTTCTTTTCCGCCTGCTTCAGGTCGTCCTCGGTCAGTTCGCCGTCTTTCTTCATCGCCTTCAGCTTTTCCATAGCGTCGCGGCGGATGGAACGCAGGGCGATTTTTGCTTCTTCTGCCATGTGGCTGACGTCCTTCACGATATCCTTACGCTTCTCTTCGGTGAGCGGCGGGAAAATGAGGCGAATGGTCTTGCCGTCGGACTGCGGGTTGATGCCGATGTCCGAGGTCTGGATGGCGCGCTCAATGGCACGGCAGACGGAACCGTCCCACGGCTGAATGGTCAGCACGCGTGCCTCCGCAACGGAAACGGCTGCAAGCTGGTTAACCGGCGTGGGTGCGCCGTAGTAATCGACCATGACCTTATCGAGCACAGCCGGGTTTGCGCGGCCTGCGCGGATGGCGGCGTAGTCGCTTTCAAGTCTCGCGATGGTTTTGCCCATTTTGCTTTCTGCTTTTGCCAATACTTCCTTCATAAGTATATTCTCCTATCTGTTATTTCATTATACGTTTTGTGTGCTCTTTATCAGGGCGCACAAGGCTTCTCCCCTAAAAAGCTTTAGTCCTTCGTGATGACCGTGCCGACGCTTTCGCCGCAGACGGCGCGGACGATGTTCTCCGGGTCCTCAATGCTGAACACAAGGAACGGGATGCCGCGGTCGTTACAGAAAGAAGCGGCCGTCATATCCATGACCTGCAGGTTCTGATTGAGGATTTCCATATACGTGAGATGATCGTACTTCTTTGCGTTCGGGTTCTTCTTCGGGTCACTGTCGTAAACGCCGTCGACCATGGTTGCCTTTAAGATGACTTCAGCGTCGATTTCTGCACCGCGCAGCGCTGCGCCGGTATCGGTGGAGAAGTACGGGTTACCCGTGCCGCAGCCAAACACGACAACGCGGCCTTTTTCAAGGTGACGCACCGCACGGTTGCGGATGTACGGCTCTGCGACCTCCTGCATGGCGATGGCTGTCTGTACGCGCACGTCAAGGCCGACCTGCTCGAGGCCGTCCGCCACGCCGAGTGCATTGATGACCGTAGCCAACATGCCCATGTGGTCTGCACGGGTACGGTCCATGCTGCCGCTGCTTCTGCCGCGCCAGAAGTTGCCGCCGCCCACAACGATGGCGACCTCGCAGCCCATATCCACGATCTTCTTGATGGGCTCGCAGATCTTGACAACGGTGTCAAAATCGATGCCGTGACCGATCTTGCCGGAAAGCGATTCGCCGCTGAGCTTTAAGAGAACTCTTTTGTACTTCAAATTCATACGTTCATCCTCGATTCTTTAGTATTCCATATCCTGTGACGCACACCCGCAAATTTTTTCAATTTGCAAATGCACAGATTTATACTTATACTTATTTTACATGACAGACCCCGATTTGTAAAGCGTATTTCCGAAATGTTCACGGAAATGAAAAATTTTTGCACAATGCATGAAATTCAAACGGCGTTCACAGTTTTGTGCTAAAAGTGTCTTATACTTAAAAAACGGCTGAAAGGAGCAAAAAATCACATGCAGCTTAGAAAAACGATTTTAGCTTCCGTGCTTTCTGCGGCGCTTGCGCTCTCTGCGGCCGCCTGCGGCACAGCGGGAAACACACAAAGTGTGCGCAGCGCGGCGGCTTCAGAGCACGTAGCGGAAACGCCGACGCCTTCCCCCGAAGCGACCGCAACGGCATCGCCTACCGCCGAGCCGACGGTAAAATCCACCGCATCTCCCGCACCGGAAAGCAACGAGGTAAGCGAAAATGCAGAGATTACTGCGGAGATTGAAGCGATGGCGCCGCTTTTGGAAGCACACATTCTGGCGCAGATGAACGGCATGGCGTTTGACGCGAATGATCCCGTTTACTTTTGGCAGACCGCGGCCTTTGCGGTGGACAACTGCGGCATGACGTTTTACAGCGCAGAGACGACCGGCAGCGCGCTGGTACTCTCTCGCGGGGTGATGGAAGAAATTGTGAGCGGACTATTCGAAAGCGCCGCAAATGAAGACCTGCCGGATATTCCCGACTCGCTTTCGGGTGAGATTTCGTACGACGCGGACAGCGACACCTATGCGCGGCCTATAAGCGGCGGCGGCTTTTCCGTGGACATACAAGACTGTGTGAAAAGCGGAGATGTGTACACCGTGACGGCAGCGCTCATCCGCGACGAGAACGAGTCGGAACCACAGGCAATCTTCACAGCGGAGCTCGTGCCGAATCCGCGCGAGGACAATACCGTATTTATATATAGTATACGCACCGTGAAACAAATTTCATAAGCAAATTAAAAAATGTCGCGCAGAATGTGTATTTTCTCTGCGTGACATTTTATTATCAAACTCTCTGTGAAACACAACAAAATAGTCCCATAACACTCCGTTCATTTTTAGTACATGTATATCGATATAGAAATATCAATATGCAAATTTAGCACTTAACAAATCAAAAATTTTGATATACAATACAGTCGTAAAAAGAAGTTAGGTGGTGCAAACCACCGAGCTTTGCGATAAATTGCCTCACATAGAAAGGACGATAGACTTATGGCAAGATTTACACTTCCCCGCGATTTGTATCATGGTAAGGGTGCTTTGGAAGAACTGAAGCATTTTGAAGGCAAGAAGGCTGTTGTTTGTGTAGGCGGCGGCTCCATGAAGCGTTTCGGCTTTTTGGACCGTGCAGTCGGCTATCTGAAGGAAGCCGGCATGGAGGTCGAGCTGATTGAAGGCATCGAGTCCGACCCGTCTGTTGAGACCGTTATGAAGGGTGCGCAGAAGATGATCGAGTTCCAGCCGGATTGGATCATCGCGATGGGCGGCGGCTCTCCGATCGATGCCGCAAAAGCTATGTGGATCAAATATGAATACCCGGACGTTACGTTTGAGGATATGTGCAAGGTCTTCGGCCTGCCGAAGCTGCGCCGGAAGGCACACTTCTGCGCCATTTCCTCTACTTCCGGCACCGCAACGGAAGTGACCGCGTTCTCCATCATCACCGATTATCAGAAGGGCATCAAGTACCCGATCGCTGACTTCGAGATTACCCCGGATGTCGCTATCGTTGACCCGGACCTTGCCGAGACGATGCCGAAGAAGCTCGTTGCGCACACCGGTATGGATGCTATGACCCATGCGATTGAAGCGTATGTTTCCACTGCAAACTGCGATTTCACCGACCCGCTCGCCATCCACGCAATCGAGATGATCATGAAGGACCTTATCCCGTCCTATAACGGCGATATGACCGCCCGCGACAACATGCACAACGCACAGTGTCTGGCCGGTATGGCGTTCTCCAACGCTCTGCTCGGCATCGTACACTCCATGGCGCACAAGACCGGCGCTGCGTTTGCCGATTACGGCGCACACATCATCCACGGCGCTGCAAACGCTATGTACCTGCCGAAGGTCATCGCGTTCAACGCAAAGGACGAGACCGCAAAGAAGCGTTACGGCGTCATCGCCGACTACATGCACCTCGGTGGCAACAATGACGACGAGAAGGTACAGCTGCTCATCCAATACCTGCGCAACATGAACGACGAGCTGAACATTCCGCACTGCATCAAGCACTACGGCCCGGACAGCTTCCCGACCGAGAACGGCTTTGTGCCGGAGAACGTCTTCCTTGAGAGACTGCCGGAGATTGCAAAGAACGCTATCGCCGATGCCTGCACCGGTTCCAACCCGCGTCAGCCCAGCCAGGAAGAGATGGAAAAGCTGCTTAAGTGCTGCTACTACGACACGGAAGTTGACTTCTAAGTCTATAAAGACAATCTATAACGCATCCCGGGCATCTGTCCGGTAAAAGGACATTCTATCCCTGCCGCCCGGTATTTCTTCGGAAATCGCCGCACGGCAGGGATTTCCTGTCTTTTCCCGTTGTAATTTTGATATTTCTCTGTTATAATAGTATTGTTTGCAGGTTTTAAAGGCAGAAATTGCAAAACCGGCATCCGACACAGACAAAACTTAGGCAAAATCGCACAAACTGCGCACATGCCTGAAGGGAAAGGTTTTGAAGTATGTATAAGATCGTTAAAAAACAGCCGCTGAACCCCACGGTGACGCGGATGGAGATCGAGGCGCCGCTCATTGCGAAAAAAGCAAAGCCCGGCCAGTTTATCATTCTGCGCGTAGACGAAAACGGCGAGCGCATCCCGCTGACCGTTGCCGGCTATGACCGCGAAAAGGGCACCGTTACAATCATTTTTCAGATTGTCGGCGCAACGACCGAAAAGCTCAACCACTTAAACGAAGGTGAATGTCTGCACGACTTCGTAGGCCCGCTTGGCGTACCAACGCATGTAGACGGCCTTAAGAAGGTCTGCGTTATCGGCGGCGGCGTAGGCTGCGCCATCGCACTGCCCATTGCCGAAGAGCTGCACGCCATGGGCGCGGAAGTCACCTCTATCATCGGCTTCCGCAATCAGGATCTCGTGATTTTGGAAGACGAATTCAAGGCTTGCTCCGACCACTTCACGCTGATGACGGACGACGGCTCCTACGGCGAAAAGGGCAATGTCACCGCCCCGCTGAAGACGCTGCTTGAAAACGGCGAGCGTTTTGACGAGGTCATTGCCATCGGCCCGCTGATCATGATGAAGTTCGTCTGCCTCACCACAAAGGAATACGACCAGAAGACCGTTGTTTCCATGAATCCGATCATGGTAGACGGCACGGGCATGTGCGGCGGCTGCCGCCTGACCGTTGGCGGCAAAACGAAGTTTGCCTGCGTAGACGGCCCGGACTTTGACGGCCACGAGGTCGATTTTGACGAGGCGATGAGCCGCTCCCGCAGCTACACTTCTTTCGAGCGCCACGCTTATGAGGAAGCCTGCAACCTGTTCAAGAAGGAGGTTGAGTGATCATGCCTAACATGAGAATGACAAAGAACCCCATGCCCTCGCAGGACCCGAACGTTCGCAACAAGAACTTTAAAGAGGTCACACTGGGCTATACCGAAGAAATGGCGCTGGACGAAGCACAGCGCTGCCTGAATTGTAAGAACATGCCGTGCGTTTCCGGCTGCCCGGTCAATATTCATATTCCGGAATTCATCAAGAAGGTCGCCGAGCATGACTTTGAGGGCGCGTATCAGGTTATTGCGCAGTCCTCTTCCCTGCCGGCTGTCTGCGGCCGTGTCTGCCCGCAGGAGACGCAGTGCGAAGGCAAGTGCGTGCGCGGCATTAAGGGCGAACCGGTCGGCATCGGCCGTCTGGAGCGTTTTGTTGCCGACTGGCACAACGCACACGCTACCGTTGCCACCATCACCGCGCCGAAGAACGGCCACAAGGTTGCCGTTATCGGTTCCGGCCCTGCGGGTCTTACCTGCGCGGGTGACCTCGCAAAGCTGGGCTACGACGTGACAATTTACGAAGCGCTGCACCTTGCAGGCGGCGTGCTCGTGTACGGCATTCCGGAGTTCCGTCTGCCGAAGTCCATCGTGCAGAAGGAAGTCGATAACCTCAAGGCGCTCGGCGTCAAGGTGGAGACCAATATGGTCATCGGTCGTATCCTGACGATTGAAGAGCTGAAGGACGAGTACGGCTACGAGGCCGTGTTTGTCGGCACGGGTGCAGGTCTTCCCCGCTTTATGAACATTCCGGGCGAGAACCTGAAGGGTGTGTACTCCGCAAACGAATTCCTCACCCGCAGCAACCTGATGAAGGCTTACCGCGATGATTCCACTACACCGATCCAGCACGCGAAAAACGTGGCGGTCGTCGGCGGCGGCAACGTGGCCATGGACGCCGCGAGAACCGCAAAGCGTCTCGGCGCGGAGAACGTGTACATCATCTACCGCCGCGGCATGGCAGAACTGCCGGCACGTAAGGAGGAAGTGGAGCACGCAGAGGAAGAGGGCATCATCTTCCACACGCTGACGAACCCGGTAGAGATTTTGCCGACGGACGTCACCGACCCGCGTGACCCGAACTACGGCTGGGTCGCCGGTATTCGCTGCGTAAAAATGGAGCTTGGCGAGCCGGACGCTTCCGGCAGACGCAGCCCGATCGTCATTGAGGGCAGCGAATTCGATATTCCGATGGATTGCGTTATCATGTCCCTCGGTACTTCCCCGAACCCGCTGCTGAAAGCCACCACCCCGGGTCTTGAGACCCAGAAGCGCGGCCAGATCATCGCGGACGAACACGGCCTCACCTCCATCGAGGGTGTGTACGCAGGCGGCGACGCCGTAACGGGCGCCGCAACGGTTATCCTCGCCATGGGCGCAGGCAAGACCGCCGCAGCTGCAATCGACAAGTACATTCAGGAAAAGAAGTAAGTCAGCTTTTCCCCTAACCTAAAAATGAACGGCACCGGTGACAAATTCCATCGGTGCCGTTTTGCTGTGTTTGGCGGGTTTAATTTTCAAATGCTTTCTGCACCCACTGCGTCGTGTAGGCGTCCGCTGGGCGGTCTTTCCGCACGCCGGAACCGACCTGCACGCCCATCAAAATGCGCGGCTCACGCTCGGCAAATGCCATAAAACGCGCCAACATTTCATCGTATCTGCCCATTTTTCACAGCTCCTTTTTTCGATCCTTTTAGAAAAACAAGCAGAGTATACCACGCTTTTCAGAGAAACGCAACGCCCTTTTGTATACTGCCGAAAGCATCTTGAATTTTCACGGTTTTGGCAGTATAATTCTATTGGCAAATCTACCCGAAAAGAGGTTTTCAGAATGAAAAAAGTGCTTTTGCTCGGCGATTCCATTCGCATGGGCTATGACGATTATGTAAAAGAAGAGTTAGACGGCAAGTGTGAGGTCGTTTACGACGCCGAGGACAACGGCCGCTTCGCTGCGTACACGCTGTGGCAGGCGAACCAGATGTTCAAACATCACGGTCATTTTGACGTGGTACACTGGAACAACGGCTACTGGGATATGAACATTGAGGCTCCGATGACGGAGGCCATGCACCCCGTTGAGGAATATGTGCACTTCTTAAAGCGCATCATCAAGCTGTGCAGAGAAAACGGCGCGAAGATCATCTTCGCGACCACCACGCCGATTTTGGAGCCCGGCATGGCGGCAGACAACACCGGCACGCAGGCGGACAGCATCAACTACAATAACGAGTGGGTGGAGCTGTATAACGACGCCGCCAAAAAGCTGATGGCAGAGGAAAATATCCCGGTGAACGACCTTTACGCGCTGTGCAAGGAAGGCGAGCACTATTATAAGTGCCCGGATATGCTGCACCTGACCGAAGAAGGCTACCGCAAGTGCGCAAAGCAGGCGGCCGACATGATCCTGAAGGAACTCGGTGAAGCATGAGCTCCGGCGTAAAAAAGACGAACGCCATGCGCATGCTGGACAGCGCGAAGATTCCCTATGAGGTGCGCACATATGAATTTGAGGAGACCGATCTCGCAGGCGTACACGCGGCAGACGCCGTGGGCATGCCGTATGAGACGGTGTTCAAAACGCTCGTTGCGCGCGGCGATAAGACCGGGTTTGTCGTGTTTTGCATCCCCGTAGCGGAGGAATTAGACCTCAAAAAAGCTGCCCGAGCCAGCAAAAATAAATCCGTGGAGCTTCTGCACGTGAAAGACTTGCTGCCGACGACCGGCTATATCCGCGGCGGCTGCTCGCCCGTGGGCATGAAGAAGGAGTTCCCGACGTATATCGACGAGACCGCCATGCTGTTTGATGCAATCGCCGTCAGCGGCGGTATGCGCGGCGTGCAGCTCATCGTAAACCCGGATCAGCTTTTGGGCTTCGTCAAAGGCGAGTATGTCGATTTGACGGCGTAACACAGCGCGAACTGTAACGGCGATAAAACCCTTTTGATCCAACTTTTCTCAAAAAAATTCACGCTCCCCTGCTTACTTCTTTAAAGTATCTGCAGCGGGAGCGTGTTTTATATCTGCTATTTTTATAAATAACTTTTCGCGAAAGCGTATAATCAGTGGTTCATGAGCGCTTCGGCATTTTCGTTTTCGTTTACAAGGCCGAGGTCGTGCTTGATCTTCGTGGTGGAGATGCCCGGCGTGCGCGGCAGGAAGACGAGCTCGCAGTAATCCTTGAGGTAGTCAAAGCGATCGCTGTTTTCCCAGTCACTACCCATAACGACTACGTCCACATGGTAGTCCTTCACGTCACTGATCTTCTGATCCCAGCTTTCCTCCGGAATGACGAGGTCAACGTAGCGAATGGCTTCGAGCATCATTTTGCGCGTTTCATAATCGTGAAACGCTTTTTTGCCCTTGCCGGCGTTGAACTCATCCGTGGAAAGCGCCACGATAAGATAATCGCCCAGTGCCTTTGCGCGCTTTAAAAGGTTGATGTGGCCGTAATGCAGCAGGTCAAACGTTCCGTAGGTCAATACTCGTTTCATGTTTTAGCCTTTCCTTTCGTTTTTTACAGCTTGTTCAATGCTCCGGTTTCTGTAAGAGTCATCGCCTGCCGTTACACTTTGAATATTCAGATGCGGCAAAATACGGAATACTTCCCGCGCGAAAATAGCATCGCAATTATACTTATTACGCTCTCTGCTGAAAAACAGCTTGATGTTTTCCGGCAAAGAAAGGAACATCTGCGTATCGATCACGGTGTAATCCAGCCAATCGTTATATTTATCGGTCAGCTCCTTGAGGGTGAGCTCGTTGAAATCCCTGCGCAGGAAAACCGCTACGGGCGCTTCCATGGAATGCAGCTGCTGTTCCAGCTCTTTCGCCCAACCCTTATGGTCGTTCTTTCCGACAAGATAAACATTTCGCGGCCGCTTTTTGTTTTCGGCATAATCGATCACTTCAAACTTCGGCGCTTTTCCGTAGAACAGCATGTCGTTCAGGTTCTGGATATTATCCGGCGCATCGTAATTTGTAAACATCTTATAATACGCGTCATACGCCGCACTGTTCACGTCTGCCTGTTTATCGTTTTCGTGCAGGTATGCGAGCATTTCGTTCATGGTATAAATTTTGCGGAACGGGAGGTCGCGCACATCCATATACATGCCACGCTCCGCCATGTACGCATCATAGTCGTACATAAAGAGCACGATTGGCTTGCGCGTGATGGAAAAATCGAAGAAAACGCTGGAATAGTCCGTAATCAGCACGTCCACAGCATTCAAAAAGCTGTAACTGTCCACGTCATCCGGGAATTTTACAATGTGCTTATAGCCTTCGATCGGGACTTTGTCTTTTACAAGCGGGTGCAGGTTCACGTACATGATCTGCTTATCCGTCAGCGCGCTGTCGAACTTTGTCAGCAGGTCGCGCACTTCCGCTTCGTACCCGCCCTTGTTTGCGCCGGAGCTCATCGCGCCGCGCCAAGTCGGCATGTAGGCAAAGGTTTCCTTGCCGTCCATTCCGTATTGCTTCCGCACCGCCGCTGCCGCGTCTTTATCCCAGAATATCGCGTTGCGCGGGTACCCGCTCAGGATCACCTTTCCCGTATAGAGGTGGTTCAGGTTGTAATCTTCCATCATGTGATCCATCGTATAGCGGTTCGGGTGCAGAAGATAGCTGCTGTGCAGGAAATTGCGCTGCATGTTGCTCATATCCTGAATGCCCATCGCCATTTTTTTGCCGAGGGTCTTCAGCGGCGTTCCGTGCCATGTATTCAAATAGACCTGCCCTTCACGGCGGATAAAATACGTTGGGAAGCTCACGTTATTTACAAGGTATCGGCTCGTTGCCAAAATCTTCTGGTATTTTCTCGAGCCGAGCGGGATAAGCTGCACACGGTTCAGCCCATACGCATCTAATATCTTCCGGTGCTCGCCCATCAGCTCTTTTTTCGACGTGTAATAGATGGTAAACGCCGGGTCCTTTGCCAGCTCGCGCATCATTGCGAACGGCGAATCATTCAGGTTCGTACCGTGGAAGGATTCAAAAAGCACCTGCTTGTCGCAAAGCGGCTTCTTTTTACACGTGCGCACGTAGTAGTATTTATTCAAATAACTGCGCTTTGAGAAAACCGTCAAAGCCTTGCGCATCGTTTTTGCCGCTTTGCCCAAAAGGCGCAGCACGGAATTCGGCATCATGCTGTAAAGATACCACGTGAACTCGTGCTTGGCCAAAGCGCCCATCAGCCGTTTTTTGGAGAAGAAAAAGTCAAAAAATGCCTTGTTTCTGCGCCAGTCATCAAAATAGTGATCCAGATGCTGAAAGCCCCTATGGACGACTTTAAACTGCAGGTCTTTATCTTTATACGCCGTAAAATCGCGGAAGCGCAGGATCGTGTGCTTCAAATTGATGAAGCCGAGCACCTCTTTAAACTCCTCGAATGCGCCTTCCCGAATATAGTATTCGTTCATAATTGCGAGCGAATCATACATCTGCAAGATGTTCTCGGAGAATGTCGCCGTGATTGCGCCTTCGCGCTTTAGAATATAGTAGTACAGCGGCTCGTTTACTTTGGAGATTCGGTTGGCATGCAGCATCAGCGGATAGATGGTCGCAATGTCCTCATAAATTTTCCCTTTCGGGAAGCGTATCCCCGTGCGCTCAAATAAGGCGCGGCGGTAAATTTTATTCCAGGCATACGGTGCATTTGTGTACAGAAGCTTCGGGTTTTCGTGCAGGCTCACACCGAACTCCAGCGTGCTGCCGCGCTGGAAAAAGCGCCGCGTTTCGGTATTTTCGTCTATGCCGTAATAGCCGCAAACCACAATGTCCGAATCCGTTTCAGCGGCGCGGTCGTACAGCTTTTGGTACATAGTCACGTTTAAATAGTCATCGCTGTCCACAAAGCCGATGTATTCACCGTGCGCATACGGAATACCGTAGTTGCGCGCATCGGATAATCCGCCGTTTTCTTTGATGAGGCTTATCACCTTCTGCGGATATGCTGCGGCATAGCGGTCTATGATCGCCTGCGAATTATCCTTTGTGCCGTCGTTGACAACAATGATCTCAATTTCTTCCAGCGTTTGCTTCACTAAGGAATCAAGGCAACGCTCCAAATACGCTTCAACGTTGTATACAGGAACGATAACGCTGATTTTTATCGAATCAAAATTACATTCTGACTTCATTTTATCTATCATTTATCCCTTCTGTAAGGAAAGTCATTATAAGATCCACACAGCGCTGCGTGTTGTTCGTGTCATCCGTCTCCACGAATTCTTTTCTGAAGGCGGTGAGCTTTTCGTAATCGTAGGGCGTGTGGAGAATACAGTCGACCAGAGGCTCGGCTTTTGTGAATGCGCAGTGCGGCATCTCTGCAAGCGGGTCAAAGTTGAGGCCGCGCGTTTCCTTGTAGCGCTCTAAATCGTAAACGTAGAAATACACCGGCTTTTTGATGAGGCTCGCCTCAATGGAAATAGCGGAATAGTCCGTGATGACGGCGTCTGCTACTGCCATTAGCGTGAAGGTGCCGAACTCCGGGCACTCGCGGAACTTCGGCAGCACACAGCGGCGCTCCAAGCGCTCGCGGTCGAGTGGGTGCAGCCGCACGATGAGCAGCATACCCATTTTTTCCGCCGCCGTGATGAGCGGCTCAATCTCGGGCATCTGTTCGCCGTCGCGGAACGTAGGAGCGTATAGGACGATCTTCTGTCCGCGCAACTCCGGGTAGGCCGCAAAAAAGCGGCGGCGGCAACGCGCGCGATTCATTTTCAAAATGGCGTCTACGCGCGGCACGCCGGTCACGCGCATTTTATCAGCCGAAACGCCGAACGCCTCCTCATAGGCTTTTGCTGTACGGTGACTTGCACAGAGCACGGCATCGTAGTGCTTATGCATCCCCATGCGCTCCGCAAGCTCTTTATCGCGCCCGCCGGGCACGGAAAGCGCCTGCCTGCCAAACTTCTTAATGGCGCCAAGCGCGTGCCAGACCTGCACCACGCGCAGCTCTTTACGGTGATGCAGCACGCTGACCGGGATGCAGTAGCCGTCTATGATACACACATGCGCGGTGGAAAGCTCCGCGGCGCAGTGCAGCAAATGGAAACAATAGCGCAGGAGCTCTAACGGCGTATCGCCCATTTCGCGGCAGAGATACACAAGGCGCACTCCTGGATCACGCGCTTCAATCTCTGCGCCGAGCTGTTCAAAATCCGGCCGCTGGCTGTTCGACTGGCGGCTGATCATGACGACTTTTTTCTGCATGGGGCGCAGCTTCATGACGGCGTACACGGCGTTATACAGCGCTTTGAAAACGGAGATCAGTCCGAGCAGTATTCTTTTTTTCACAGAGGCTTCGCCCCTTTCTGTGCAGCGCCGTTCCATTTTTGCGCATAGCGTGCGGCCTTTGCCCGCACCCCAAACACACGCTGCCAAATTTTTCCGTTGCGGAAAGCCGCACTTTTTCGCATTAAACAGAGTTAGTATACCACACTGTGCAGAAAATCTCCAGTGTTTTACCGCAAAGTTCGCCGTTTCATTAAATCTTTGTAACAGTACGGAAAAATTTGCGCCCGAACCCCCGTGAATTTGTCGCATTCGCAGGAAAATTCAGGGTATTTTGCCTCCTAATCCTGCGTCAAAATCGTCTAAAAAGTCACAAATTCGCCGTAAGCCATAGGAAAAACGGGCAAGCACCGAAAAAGTGCCGCCCGTTTTTGTTTAGTCGAACGAGGGGTTAAACGCGTAGAAGTTTTTGGAATCGAGTCGATCGGTCGCGATGCGCAAACCCTCGCCGAAGCGCTGGTAATGCACAATCTCGCGCTCGCGCAGGAACTTGATGGGGTCGCGCACATCGGGATCATCCGCAAAGCGCAGGATGTTGTCATACGTTACGCGGGCCTTCTGCTCGGCGGCGAGGTCTTCGTTGATGTCTGCCAGCGTGTCGCCCGTTACGGCGATGCTCGCCGCACTGAACGGCGCACCGGAGGCCGCTGCCGGGTAAACGCCCGTCGTGTGGTCGATGAAATACACATCAAAGCCTTGCTTTCGAATCTCCTCCTGCGTCAAATTCCGCGTCAGCTGGTACACGATTGTCCCCACCATCTCGAGATGAGCGAGTTCTTCGGTGCCTACATACGTGACAGAAATGCTCCGGTGTATCAAATGCGAGGACAAGCGTGAAGCATTTGGATTTAGGATACATAGCTTTTCGACATTCGATAAAATTAAAAAGTACGATGGCTCTGACAACGGAGAAAATGCTAAAAATCCTTATTCTATCGAGGTTGGTGAAATAGAGCGGACCATAAATCTATACGCTATCGCTTCTATGAAATTTCAAATTATCACCTAAATTAGTATCAGCCTTATGTGTTTCTATTGTAGACAATCAATTTTCATCCCTGTACTAAACCACACAATCAAAAAAATATTTTGATATGTTTTAGTGCAATTGACTCATCATGCAAAATCGAGTATAATGTATTAAAACACACCATTGAAGAAGAAATTACGAGTGGTTTAATACAGAGGTGCACTCATGCTTAGTGAACAAGATAAAACATTTCTTGGTAAAGTATTTTTGGATTATAATTTTACGATGACGACAGCGCAACTGAATAAAGAAAAGCTATATTATAGAGATATTCAGAGAATGTTGGATGAAGGATTGATTGAAAAGGTTAAACGAGGTTATTATCATTGGATTGAAGATTACGGTACAAGTGAGGTTGCACTCATCAACAGTCTTTTCCCGGATGCAGTGTTTTGTATGGAAACGGCTCTTTTCTACTATATGTACAGCGACAGGAATCCCGCGGAATGGAATATCACCGTTGATAAAAACACTTCCAGACAGCGAACAAATATTGATTATCCTTTTGTCAAAGCCTACCGAGTGGAGCCCGCACTGCTCCCTCTCGGCAAAACGGATTGCATTATTGAATTCATTAAAGTTCACATATATGATCGGGACCGTACCATCTGCGATGTTTTACGAAATATGAGTAAAATGGATAAAGAAGTTTTCAATAAGGCAATTCAGAGTTATGTAAAAGACCCTCACAAGAACATTCCTAACCTTATGGAATATGCAAAAGCATTGAGAGTACAAAAGAAAGTGAATGATTTGATTGGAGTGTGGTTGTAATGGCGGACAAAGCAGCTTCCGTTTTGGCAAAGCTGAAAAACAAGTCAAAGGCTTCCGGCATTTCGTATCAGCAGTGCTTACAGCTTTTTGTTCAGGAAGAATTTTTGCGCAAACTCTCCAAATCTGGTTATGATAACTTTCTAATATTAAAAGGTGGTTTGTTCATTTACACTTTAACAAACTTTGAAAGCCGTGCAACGATTGATGTTGATTTCCTACTTACCGGTTATAAGAACTCATTCGATATCGTTAAGGATTTGATTTGCAAAATTATAGATACGCCTACGGGCAACGACTATATCACGATGAAAGCGCAGTGTTTTGAGAGAATTTCTCCGCAGAGAAAATATCGCGGGATCAGCACGCAGATTATTGCGCAGATCAAGAATGTGCGTGTACCGTTCAATATCGACGTAGGCGTAGGTGATGTTGTTGTACCGATGCCAGAACGCCGAAAAATCAACACACAGCTTCCAGAGTTTGAACCGCCGATTGTCAAAACATACTCCCTTGAAAGCACAGTTGCGGAAAAGTTTGATGCTATACTACAACGGTTTGAACTGACAAGCAGGATGAAGGATTTTTATGACATTTACTATCTTTCAAGAAAATTCGATTTTGAGGGAGCAAAACTACAATCTGCTATTTTTGAAACATTGAAGCGGCGTGGTACTTCCTACAATAAAGATAGCTTTAAGCGGTTCGTTTCACTTGCCGATGACGAGGATATGCAAAGGCGTTGGAAGTACTTTTTGAAAACAATAAAAGATGGTACACTTGAGTTTCCATTTGTCATTGCGGAAATCCAGACTTTTCTTGAGCCTGTATTTGACGCGATTGTCAATGAGAGTGAATGGCAAAAACATTGGATAGTAAATATGGGGTGGTTTATATGAAATTTGAAAAAATTGAAATTAAAAATTTCAGAAATTTTGAGGATGTCAAAATTGATTTGGCAAACAAGAATGTCTTTTTCGGTCTAAACGATGTTGGAAAAACCAATTTTCTATATGCACTCAGATATGTGTTTGATAAAGATATTCGTAAGCTAAATTTTTTAGATTCAGATTTCCATAACAAGCAACTTGATAAACCAATTGAGATTGTTGTAACCATAGACATTAGTGATACGGCTGATAGCGATTGTGAAAAGCTTCGTGCAATGCTGAAAGGTGCATTACTAAGCCAACATAGAAAGGTATATATAAAACTCCTTGCAGAATATAACAAAACAGAAATGATAGCCCTGCCAATATTATCGTGGGGCGGCGATATTAACCACCTTCATGAGATGAAGCAGAGAGGATATCTTTATGAGATAGATTATGTATTTAATGTCATATATATTGATTCTTATGTTGATTTGTATTCGCTGTTTAAAAAGAATGTCAATCAGCTTATTAAAAATGAAAAAGATGAAGACAGGGATATATTGGCAGAAATTCAAAACTCGGTTAATGAATTGAATAATCATATTGCTTCTCTATCAGGAATTAAAGAGTTTGAGGATAAGATAACGCCTGAGTATCAAAAGTTTCGTGACGAGGGAATATCTGTTTCTATAAAATCTGAAATTGCGGTAAAAGGATTATATTCAAACATCATACCATATATCAAACAAGATAATGATAATAATCTGTATCCGACAGCTGGTGAAGGACGAAAAAAGCTGTTGGCATATTCAATATATGACATAATATCCGATGAAACTGCGGAAAAGAAAATCAATCTCTTCCTGATTGAAGAGCCTGAAAATCATTTGCACAAATCTATGCAGATAGCTTTATCACAAATTCTCTTTACAGATGATAAGTACGCATATCTGTTTGTTACAACACATTCACCGTTTATTCTTTACGAAATGGACGATGTTAATTTGGTGCGGATATATAGCGACAGAAAAATCAATGGAATTAGCACCTTTTATAAAGTCCCTGAGAGTTATGAGAAGACAAGGAAAATGCTAAACCGCTGTTTATCTGAAGCAATTTTTGCAAACAAAGTTCTGTTAGTTGAAGGTCCATCAGAATATATGCTGTTTAGCAAAGTCTTGTCAGTAGTACACCCATTCTACGAGGCGGACGGAATTTATATTTTGCCTGTTGATGGGGTTGGATTTGGCATGTATTCTTCCATTTTAGGTGAACTTGAAATATTCAATGTTATTAAAACAGACAATGATTTAAGAGCAGTAAAAGGAAAAGGCACATATAGTGTATTAGGTTTTTCCCGTTGCAATAAATATATTGGGAAAAAATTGTTGCCTACAACACAACTGCAGGAAAACTCCATCTCTGCCAAAAGGGCTCTTTACCAAGAAAATGAAGATAGGTTAAATGAAATACGAAGTGAATATCGTATTTTTTTGTCAAAAGTAGATTTGGAAAATGATTTAGATGAGGCCTTGCATGACAGGTTAATAGATTTACTAAAAGAAACTTCACCTGTTGATTATTTGCAGGATGCCAAGCACTACCATATGGTAAAGCTGGTTGAAAAGCTAACAGACGAAGATTGTAGCGCCATATATAATCATTATAATTTTGCGTGCTTAAAGGAGGTTGCCGAATGAATCTATCTCCAATTCAAGAGGAAATCGTAAATACTGCAGGCAATTTGATTGTTAGAGCCAGTGCGGGCACTGGTAAGACTCATACAATGGTCAGCAAAATTGCAAAAGAAATAAATGAAAACAGGACTCACAAGGTGGTCGCAGCCATCACATTTACGATTAAGGCAGCGCAAGAAATCAAAGATAGACTGTCGGTGGATGTTACCAGACATTTCATTGGCACAAATAATAGTTTTGTGATTGAAGAAATTATAAAGCCTTTTATGAAGGATGTATACGGTTCGGATTATGATTTGGATATGAGCACGGATTATTCAAAAGAAGCAAAGGTTGATACTTTTTCAGAAGCTATAGAGAAAATCAAAACAGAAGGTATACTTTGCTCATATACCGACAATAAGAAGAATTTTATCTTTGAGTTGGCACAAGAAATTGTGGAAAAATCTACTGCATGTAGATTATTCTTACAGGCAAAATACTTCAAAATATATATTGATGAATATCAAGATTGCGATGAATCAATGCACAAGTTATTTATGTATCTATGTGACACACTTAAGATTGAAACATTTGTAGTTGGTGACGAAAAGCAATCGATTTATATTTGGCGTGGAGCACATCCAGACGCATTTGTGAGCATTTGGGGGAAAAGTAACTTCACAAGCAAATTTATGGGAGACAATTTCCGCTCATGTAAGCAGATACAAAATTATTTGAATTTGCTTTATGATGAAACTCGCAACCTGTATTCACCAACACCAGAACTGAATAATATAATGTGGTTATCTACTACATCAACAGCATGGGCATCGGAGGCTTTGAAGTATATACACATCAATAACATAATGCTCAAATTTCGTGTTGTATTTGCTTGATTCCCAGCCGACAGCACGATAACCTGTCCAGTAATTATGCCCACGAAAAGGCATCAGATCGTTTCCGGGTAAATTTCCGAGAAAAGTGAGATTCTCTGCCGGAATTGACTTTTCCGATTCTGACAGCAATTTAATTTCATAAGCTTGCTTTTCATTCGGATTTGAGCATCTACATGACGCAGGAAGTAAATTCAAGCCGGAAAGTTCATTTATAGTCGGAACCTCCCAAAATATCCTGTCATACAGCTGAACCACCGGTACGATATGACCGGGCCACCAAGTGTCTTCCGATACCTTCCTAAAAGCGATGTATTTCCCTTCAAACCCTTTTTCACAGCTGTAATCACTGGAAAAGCGATACGCAAAAACATCCCCCAATCGCCATTTACACTGATAGAGCCGATATTTTGACACTCTTTTCATATCAGGCTGCGGCGATTCCAGCTTCTCTTTCAGCGTATTAAGCGTCTTTTTCCATGCCATCAATTTTTGCCCAGAATCTTGCCAGCGCTGCAATTCTTCATCTTGAGCAAGGAAATGCAAGGCTTTTTCTTTTACCTTGGGGATCAATCTTCCATAGTTCCACTGCGTGTCCGCTAAGGCGAACCAAAACAGCGGTTCTTCCTCGCTATCCCCCATGATATCACGGTTTTCGTCCATAAGTTCTTGCGTGGCTTCTTCATTTGTCTTGCCGCGTTTTAGCTTATCTAAATAATCGGCACGAATATCGCTTGCTGTATCGTTTGCATACAGAGAAGTGCCCCATGCGCCCATTTGATCACCGTCCCATCAGATTCAAAAATTCATCTTCTACCGCTCCGCCAAATATGTTGATTATATTCTCTATTTTTCCAGTTAAGCCATTTATATTTCCTTTAGCTATTTCTCTTCTAGCGTTCAACAAATTCTCCATTGAATAAGCGGAAATTAACATCTGTTCCATAACACGAGCTTCAAATTTTGTCAATCCACTAAATTTGACTTCCAAAGGCCCTAAATTATCTTTAGAAGGATCCCTTTCATGCTCTTTTTGCCTTCGAGTCGGATTGTTAGTTCGCCCGATATATTGAACTTCATTCGTTATTTTATTTCGCATTACATAAACACTTTGGTTTCGTATCGGATCTTGATAATTTGTTCTTTCAACTACACTAACCACTGCAGCAGCAGCCGCAGAAACTCCCGCAGTAGCGAGTGCGGCGGTAGCAACGGATGCAGCCGTCCCTGCCACTCCAGCGGATATAAAACCTCCACCTGCTATTGCCACTGCTGGTGCTGCCGCGCCACCTGTAGCCACTATAACCGCAACCGCTGCAACAGCAACAGCCGCTGCAGCAACTACTGCAAGCACCTTACTTAGCTTAGGCCAATGACCCGTTGGATCACTCATATTAACGGGATTGTTTCCGCAATATGCAAAGAGGTTATATGCTGCACCTGCATTCGTGCCTAAAATCTCATCCGCATTCAAAAATCTACGTGTTGTGGTATCATAATACCTCGACTGCAAGTAGTACAGCCCGGTTTCTGCATCGTAGTAGTAGCCGCGATAACGGATGGGGTTGATGCTGGCTATATGGAGCGGGTCGGTTATGGCTTTGCCGCTTGCATCGGTAACGGAGAGTGTGTTGCCCCACGTGTCATAGATATACCGCGCAAGCAGGTTGCCCTTGGTGTCGTAAATCTGATCCACGTCGCCGGAAAGGGTGCAGCGGACGATGTAGTTTGTTGTAACGCCTGCCGCGTTTTTATACTGGATACCGCTCAACGCCCCGAGCGCATCGTAGGTATACCGCAGCACAACGCCGTTCGAGCGTTTTTCGCCCAACAGCTGCCCGTTCACATACTGATACTGCGTTGTCACGCCGCCCGCCGTTTTTTCAAGACGCAGACCGTCAACGTCGTATTTATATGTGTTCTGCTTGCCGTTTTGCGTCAGCGTTGTCAGCTGCCGCCCCGTCCACGTCATCGTCATGCCGTCGCGGTAGGTCAGCGGATTGCCGATCTCATCATACGTGATGCTCTGACCGTTGTAGGACGTCATCAGGTCTTTCCAACCCGTCTGCGCATACCCGTACTGAATCGTTCTCGCCGCCGGTACCGGCGTGGGCTTTGGTGTAGGCGTGGAAGTCGGTTTCGGCGTTGGGGTCGGCGTAGGTGTAGGCTTTGGCGTGGGCGTCGGGGTCGGCTTCGGTGTTGGGGTGGGGTTCAGCGTAACCTGTATGTACTGCGAAGATACATAGCCCGTCTTGCCGCTGTACGTCACCTTGTACCAACTGGAGTTCGATATATCCAGTACCGATACCGTCGCGCCGAACGGAATAGAGATCAGAATGCCGTAGCTTGTTCCCGGCCCCGAACGCATATTCAATCCGGCAGACGCCGTGATTTTGCCCGTGCCGATAACCGTCGGCGCACATAAAAAGCATTGTATTCGCTAAGTTTCTTACATCAAAATTGTTTTCACTGCAATTTGAACCAATCATCTAAGTTCAGAAACGGTTTGACCCGATTATCATAAGGCAAAACAATTACTTGTTTTCTATTATACGAACCATAGAATCTTTTTAAACAACTGGTTTGATTCTCCTTATATGTAATAGGGGTATTAGAAATTGCAATAAACTTTACTGGACACGCATACAAAAACTTAACATTAAAGAAGATATAGAAAACATCTTGATTATAATCCACTTGACAAAGTTTCCTCCCAAGTAGAGTGTATGATGTACTTCCATTTTCACCTACATATACATAAAATAATTGTCTGTAATTCAACAAAAATGGAAAAGAAGCAATGGCAACTCCTACCACAAAAGAAGCACCTAATACAACGCCTGCCTCAAGCTTCTCATCAATATAAATAATTACAAATACTAATGACCAAAGAATTATCAGCACTCCCAAAAATAAAAAAGTACAAATGGTTGCTTTGTAAAATTTAGTCATATTTATCTTCATATTGCATCACCTAAAGTAGATCTATAATGCTTTGCAATATAGATACATTGCCACCCATTGCAAAATTAGCAATAACCTGCGCTGTAATGCCTTCTAAGCCTGTGGTAACGCATCCTTCAAAAGCAGCATTCACCACGCAATTAGCCCCTAAACCAATCGGAGCAAAGGCCGCAGCTGTCACTCCTGAAACCACAACACTTTCAATATCAATATACTCCGCAAAGCTGTTACATTCACTCGCAAGTTTTCCATTCGATGATTTCGATGTTGTGTTCCGACTACTGGTAGTGTTTGATTTACTCGAAGAACCTGAATTTTTTAATTGAGTTTTCTTTTCCACTTTATAATTCCAATATTGATTCCATGTATTACCGCCAGCAGCAACTATTCCGCTTGCAGCCGCCGTTATAACCGCCCCTGCCACTACAGATAATCCCCCTGTTGACACAGCATCTGCTACCGCACCACATATTCCACCAATAATTGCTCCTGTAGTAGCGCCTGTGATGAAACCTGCACGAATTGACTTACCACTGCAAGCTGCTGATATGGCACCTCCTATGCCTCCTATCACGCCGCCTATAGCCGCACCAATAATTGTCCCTATGCCAAAGTGTCCCGTCGGATCATATTTGTTTACAGGGTTATTCTCACAATAAGCAAACAAATTATACCCAATCACGCCTAACTGACCGTTAAGCTGTGAATCCGCATTCAAGAATCTACGTGTCGTGGTATCATAATACCTCGACTGCAAGTAGTACAGCCCGGTTTCTGCATCGTAGTAGTAGCCGCGATAACGGATGGGGTTGATGCTGGCTATATGGAGCGGGTCGGTTATGGCTTTGCCGCTTGCATCGGTAACGGAGAGCGTATTGCCCCACGTGTCATAGATATATCTTGCGACAAGGCTGCCCTTCGTATCGAAAATCTGATCCACGTCGCCGGAAAGGGTGCAGCGAACGATGTAGTTCGTCGTAACGCCTGCCGTGTTTTTATACTGGATGCCGCTCAGCACACCGAGCGCATCGTAAGTATACCGCAAAATCACGCCGTTCGAGCGTTTTTCGCCCAACAGCTGCCCGTTCACATACTGATACTGCGTTGTCACGCCGCCCGCCGTTTTTTCAAGACGCAGACCGTCAACGTCGTATTTATATGTGTTCTGCTTGCCGTTTTGCGTCAGCGTTGTCAGCTGCCGCCCCGTCCACGTCATCGTCATGCCGTCGCGGTAGGTCAGCGGATTGCCGATCTCATCATACGTGATGCTCTGACCGTTGTAGGACGTCATCAGGTCTTTCCAACCCGTCTGCGCATACCCGTACTGAATCGTTCTCGCCGCCGGTACCGGCGTGGGCTTTGGTGTAGGCGTGGAAGTCGGTTTCGGCGTTGGGGTCGGCGTAGGTGTAGGCTTTGGCGTGGGCGTCGGGGTCGGCTTCGGTGTTGGGGTGGGGTTCAGCGTAACCTGTATGTACTGCGAAGATACATAGCCCGTCTTGCCGCTGTACGTCACCTTGTACCAACTGGAGTTCGATATATCCAGTACCGATACCGTCGCGCCGAACGGAATAGAGATCAGAATGCCGTAGCTTGTTCCCGGCCCCGAACGCATATTCAATCCGGCAGACGCCGTGATTTTGCCCGTGCCGATGACCGTCGGCGCCGCCGTGGGTTTCGGTGTAGGCGTTGTCGATGTGATCTGCACATACTGCCCGAGAACATACCCGGTTTTTCCGCTGTATGTTACTTTGTACCAGCTGGAAGAAGAATCCAACACCGTTACAGAAGCGCCAAACGGAATAGAAACCAATATGCCATAGCTTGTGCCGGGGCCGGAACGCATGTTTAAGCCATCCGGTGCAATAATTTTGCCCGTAACCGTTGCCGCGCGGGCAGCAAGCGTTTCCGCTTCCGACTCGGCAAAAGTGCTTTCTTCAACTTCTTCGGCAGGTGCTTCGTTCACAGCTTCTGCCGGCTGCTCATCGGCAATGACTTCCGTATCCGTAACTTCGTAACCGGATTTTTCATCGCAGGGGAGCATTTCCTTGTTTTCCGGTTCTTCCGAACCGAGAGCAAAGGTCTGCATCGCTGCGCTGCTCGGCGGCATGAAGCTGTCCCACTCTTTAACCTGAACAAGGTTTCCGCCGGAGTACGTATACTCGCGTGTTTTGTTAGAGTAAGCGCTTGTCTCCCAAATCAGCTGATTGTTGTCATCATACCGATAATATGCTTTGGCAGCATAGTTCTTTCCGTTTGATGTCTGCCCGTCTCGCACGCCTTCTTCGATCTTCGTGATATTGCCGTTATTATCGCGCGTGTAGCGAATCGCAGTGTTGCCGATATACTGCCAGCCGACAAGATAGCTTCTGTACCGGCTTGAACCTCTGTCTGTCGCAGAATATCTTGCATACGACGAATAGATCTTCGACTCGGTGTTTACCACCTGCTCATACATTCGATTCAAAGAATCTCTGTGATAATCCACACGGATTCCCGTCGATGTCGTATAGCTTGTCGGCAGATTATCTTTTCCGTAGGTATAATTCTGTGTAATAACGGAACCATACGCATCATTGGAAATTTTGGTTACGTTATTCAGCAGATCGTATCCGTATTCCGTAGTATACAGACGCGTGCCGTTTTCAAACGCAGCCTCACGGATAAATCTTCCCGTGCTGTCATAATCATAATTATAGAGCAGAGAATTTGCGATGTCAACGTGTTCCTGCGCTTCTCCGGCCGTTCCGTATTTCCAAGTATATACAGTCTCACCGTTATAGCTCTTGGACACAAGCTGTCCCGCCGCATTGTAATTATAACCCGCAGTAAACCCGTTGCCGTAAGTTACACCTTGCAGCGCACCGTTATTTTCGCCATAAGTATAAGTGCTCAGCAAATTTTCACCGGCGCGAACCTGCGTGCGGTTTCCGAAAGCATCATAGCCAAATGTATATTGGAATCCGTTATGATCAATTGCAGAAAGAAGATTGGTATTGTTATCATACGTATAACCAATCGTTGTGCCGCCGCGCGTTACACTGGTCAACCGATCATTACTGTCGTACTTATAACCGGTTAAAACACCGTTGCCGTCTGTAACGGATTTCAATAGCCCGGAAGTCTGATCATAATCGTACACAGCACTTGCCACACCGAGTGCATCGATCTGTTTTTGCACGTAGGCTCCGTTTGCCGTATATTCCACTTCCGTTTTGATTTCCATGGAATCCGCTTTATTCGTAACACTTAAATCCGTCGCATTACCCTTAGAATCATACGTATAGGTATACTTTACATTATTCTGCGACGTAGCACTTGTCATATTGTGGTGCGCATCATAGGTATATGTAAACGAATAACCTTTGGCATCCGTTTCTTTGATCAGATTGTTGTTGGAATATTCCATCGTACCTTTCTGATCCGCATTTTTGACCACCGAAATCAAGTTACCGTCGCTGTCATACGTATATGCCTGCGATTCGTCTTTAATCAGCTGAATGTCATCAAAATAAACTGCATTTGCCTGATTTTCATAGCAAATATCCGCGCGAACACTTTTCGGTGTTTTTCCGCTGTTGCCCGTTCCGTTCAAATCAAACGCAAAAACAAGCTGTTGCCAGCCGGAAACCGTCGCATTAAAGCTCGCTTTTTTCCAAAGTGTTGTGCCGTCTGTATATGTGATTTTGACATCCACTTTGAATTCACGTTCTGTATCTCGGTCTGCCACTGCATCTGCTTTTGCCCAAGCACTGACAATATAGCTGTCATATACAGAACCGGTCACAGGCACTTCCTGAACAAAATATTTATTCGTCTTACCGTTGCCGGAAACTTTATAAGAATAGCTGCCGCTATGTGCCGCATCCGAACTGACTCCATCTCCGGATGCCATGCTGACCGGGAACCAGTTTGTTCCGTCTCCGTATTCAAAGCCTGAATTCTGGAACATATTGTACGGACTCGCCGTTTCACCGCGTTCAACCTGCACGGCATCAAAATACGCTGCACCAACGCCATTGGAAAGCAACATTGAAACCTGCGTATTCGTTGCATCTTGCGGCACAGTAAATGTTACGGAAACACGGCGCCAGCCGTTGTTGATAGCTGTATCGGTTTGTGTATGAATATACTCTGAATACGCATTTTGTGCGCTGCCGCCGGAACGGTTCATCGTAACACCGATACCAGCGCCATAATCTCCGCTTTGCGACGCAGTAATATTCTTTGGGACTTTTACATAGGCTGAGGCCGTATATGTTTGTCCCGGTTTCAGAACAGATGTGGTAAAGGTTTGCCCAACGCGCCCGGCTCCATTAGCCGGACAGCTTGTTGTAACAATCGACAAAGCACTTGTTCCGATATAATGCTCTGAGGTACTTACAGAAACTGTCTGTGCCGCACTTCCGATTGCTGCGCTGTTCCAATCTGTAAGTGAATCGAAATTGCTGTTCTTAACCAGATTATCCGTATACTGTCCAATAGAAGCCGCACGGGAAAGGCGGTTAAGTGTTTTAATATCACTGCCTGTGCTGTTTGGGTTTGCAGCGGTAAGAACACTTGAAGAAGCCCCAAGATCAATTCCGCCAACGGTAGAAACGCTCGTCCCGGTTGTGCGGCCAGCATTATCAAACCGTATAGTTGTGATAATATCGTCATCATTTCCGAATGCGCCGTCTGTTCCGCTGCTGCGTATTTTTGTTGTGTTATACTCAGCACGATCAAATGTTAGTTTTTGACCTGACGCTCCACCTACACCATATTCTTCCAAAGAAGAAACGCGTTTGCCGGAAGTCTTATCGGTATATGCCAACGTAATTTTCGCACCGCTTTTAGACTGTGCCGTAATAAGCGCATTGTCTCCATCATACGCGTAGTCGCTGTGTGTACCATCCGGATATGTAATGCGCGTGAGCAGACCGCCGGAATAGGTATAGGTCGTTGCCTTTCCGGAAGGGTCTGTAACCTTGGTCAGGTTTGTTCCGTTATTCTCCAATTTAATAACATGTCCTGCTCCATCTGTGATTTGAGTAATAAAGCCATTTGAATAGGTCAGTGATGCCGTATTGCCGTTTGCATCCTGAATTCTGGTCAGATTGCCTTTGCTGTCAAAGGTCATCAACCCGCCTTTATCATCGCCGATCGTATACCCACCGCTGATCGTTTTCAGTTCCAAACCGAGACCATCTTCATCTTTATATTTACCATCGCTGGTCTTCATGAAATAGTGTTCGGTTCCGTCGCCATCAGTATAAACATACGGCCATTTTGTTTGATAATCTCCGCTTAATCCGTACACAGATGAAGAACGCACCATCTGATATAGATTGAGCTTCCATCCGTATCCGGCAAAAGGTTTGATTTTATCCGTAAACTTCGTAGGTGCGGTAAAATCCTGCCCTGCCATGTAACCGTTGTACACATGCGTTACCGATATCGGCATTAAAAGACCGCTCGTTGCCGCATCGGTATGGGATAAAACAGCATTTCCGGTAAAATCATTAACCGAAAGCGTTCCAGCTGTACCGGCACTTGCCGTAGTATAGTCCCAATACGGCTCTATGCCTTTATTGTTTCTGTATGTAATGGAAACATACGGATAATAACCGGCAGGATAATTATTATTCCTCTCCGGAATAAACTTACCGGTATTTTCCACAGATTCATCTTCTGCTTTTAAAAGAATACCGTTATTTGCTGTCCCGGCATACCAGCCGCGCACAGCCTTTGTAATATTGAAACGTTTTTGCGTATAACCTTCTTCAGGATCGGTAGCCTTTACAAGATCATAATCGTATACAAGCGGATTATAAGACGGTTTTGTGTTCCAAGTTACAGTATTGCGTGTCCAACTGCTTGTAACCTCATGAGCGTTAACTTGAATATCTCTTGCGGTATTACTGAAACTCTTACTGCGCAATACCAACAGCATCTGTGCATCGATTACAACATCACCGGGATTTAAGGCAGGAATATCAAAATTCAAAAGATCCCAGCATCTTCCATAATAATAAGAATCTGTTCCGACAAACCACTCATATCGGTCGCTGCAATTCTCATTCGGCACCGCAGAAGCCACCATGGTCGTTCTTACCGATGCTTTCGTTTCCGTCGCAACTACCGGATCAATAGATACAGGGAACTGACGATCATTACTGTTGATCCATTCACTGTCCGCAATAATCGTAAACAAATAGCTGCCGTTTTCTGCCTCTTTTAGTTCATAGGAAACATCCGTACTGCTTACTCCGCTTGCATCATACATAATCGGAGCCGGAATGGTGAATACATTTTCCTCCGTGTTTGAGTCAATCGCATAAATCGTCCGTTCTTCTTCGTTTAAGTATAAAGTGACGCCTTGTGCCGTCAGCTCAAATGTATAAGCATAGCTGTCTTTGCGTTCATGCACAACAATATTTTCTTTTAGTGTTTTGCCTACCAACTGATATTTGAAATCTGTATCTTCCAATGCTTCTTTATAAACCACATTAGATTCAACATCCTTCATTGTGCCTGCAACAGCTTCATCAACTGTTTTCCCCGATTCATCTTCACGTGCTGCCATCATTAACGCAGGCTCATCCAATATTGTAATACGGCTTAAAAGCAGCGGAGGTCCACTTGGTTTCGGCGAGCTTTCCGGGCGTAGTGTCTCCATCGGCTCCGGAGAGGCCACCGGGTTTGGAGTTTCCGTTGGCTCCGGTGTAAAACTCGGTTCTGCCGTCGGCATTTCTGATGACGCAGACTCGTCTGTGAATTCCGTCTCGGATGATTCGATTTTGTCGGTGTCTGTTTCTGTTACAGCAGTTGCTTCATCATCCGCAGCATTTATCGTCTGTTGATCCTCAAGTAAAGGATCCGCAGTAGTTTCTTCGTCTGTATCAGCCGGTTCCTCCTCGTCGAACGGCTGATCCGATGCACTATTCTCCGCTTTACTTTCCGTCGGCATTTCGGATTCAGGTTCTTCCGTAGGCTCGGGAGTAGGAACAGAAGTGGGAGTTGGCGTAACTTCATCAGTTGCCCCTACATATTTCCAATCCAATTTATATTCGCCTTGCTGAACCGAAATAAATTCATCCTGAAGCGTTTGTTCCGCAAAACGAACCTGAAAGTCATTTGCCGCATTTGTATATCCCGCCGCATCTTCAAAGGCTTTACCTTCATATTGCAGCGAATTGTCGATATCTTTCCATTTTCCGTTTTCCAAATAATGAACAGGCTGGGCATATATGACTGCCTGAACGCTATGATCACTTAAGAGGAATTGTTTGGTGTTTTCATCTCTCTTATCTTCCAGCTCCATCACGATACAGGCAGAATTTGAGTTTAATTCCTCATCATAAATTTTATCCTCATCCGCAATATAATAGGGATTGTTACTTTCGTCCATCACCTTTTGTACGGTTTCCGCAAATACGCCTAAGTCCATCATATTCAAAAACATAACGACACTAAGGAATATTGCGCATGGGCGCATGAATTTTTTCACTTTGGTTCCTCCCCAAACTACTTTTGTAAACCTTCCTTATTTTTAGTTTTGAGTTTAAAAGTATATTTTCTATTCACCAAAAAGTTCTTCCAACTTTTTGGAATTTGCAGTCGTTTTCTTATTTTCTTTCAATATTTTCTCATAAAACTTACGCACATCACTATCATTCAGTATGTAGTAAACCTGACTATTCTGAATTGCAATGTCTATTAGGTCATCACACTCATCCTGTGTCCACGATGTTATACGACGCAGTTTATCAATAATAGCGTGAGTTGTTGCAAAGCTCCTGCTTTCCTCCAATTGAAGAATTAGATCTCTCTTTTCTTTCCCCTCTTCTGTACTTTTTTTATCCTCTTCTATTTGTTCTTTTCTGCAAGCAAAATATGTAGATTCTATTGCCTCATTTTTCACCGTTCGGTCAATGATTGTTTTAACCAGCATATCTAAATCCGATCCGTCCGAATAATCCGCCGGTGCAAAATATCGGATACGATTATCCCTCATCATTTTGTAAACCTTAGCCTTATCTTTTGCTGGATCTTCGCTCTTTTCGCTATATACTCCTATGGAATATCCACCGTGTGAGCTCACGAGCTTCATACAAGGAACATCTGTATCACTGTCGCCTATGTAAATCATATTGTGAAACGGTATTCTCAATTCGTCCGGAGGGAACGAATCGTTCACACCATCGTCGTTAATATCCAAAACACCCTTTTCAATTCTAAATAAAAATTGTGTCTTATTGGTATAATTCACTACCTGTGCCGGCCAAACCGCCACTCCGTCTGCATTATAATAGAAAGAGCTCGCATAGATTTTCTTAAACGCACCTTTTTTCGCTACGGATGTACCTTCTATCATCTCTTTCAGCCCCGATGAAATGATATAGTTCTCAACGATTACACCTTGCTGCGTTCCATAATTTCTGATTCGCTCAAACCAATCTTCGACGCCCGGGAAAAGATCTACTTTTGAGCCATAATCCTCAAGCTTCTCTTTGGTAAATAAAACTTTTCCGGCAGCTGTTTCTTTCATTAGATACATATATGCCAAATTCTGGTCCATATCATTAGCCTCTGCCAAACCATTTGATTCCTTCCAGAAACTTCCGACATCATATCCAACAGATTGAATGTAACCTTGTGCTTGCATATCATCCGGAGACAATGTCCTATCAAAATCATAGCAGATCGCCAAAACAGGCTGAGATTCCTTATATTCTCTTTTATATTTCTTATTCATCATAGATCAGCTCCTTAAAAACTAATGATAATATAGTTATTGTTTCTCTTTCTTAA